>Ga0131853_10003101_pt1 | contig 29820 bp, 15 predicted proteins | sample TergutLab28metaG_FD_92764 | JGI IMG/M metagenome (GOLD analysis project Ga0131853, IMG submission 92764) | Labiotermes labralis P1 segment gut microbial communities from Petit-Saut dam, French Guiana - Lab288 P1 (version 2) (version 2) | ecosystem: Host-associated > Arthropoda: Insects >... | reverse complement strand
TAGTTGTAGGTCTGTGTCAGATAATCTGCGTTTTTATCTCGGGATACAACCAGAGTTTAGTTGTAGGTCTGTCATATAGGCTGCGTTCTTATCTCGGCATACATCCAGAGGTAGTTGTAGGTCTCTGCCAGATAAGCTGCGTTTCTAGCTTGGCATACATCCGAAGTTACACTGTTGATTTGTATCAGAGAAGCTATGTTTTCAGCTCAGCATACATCCAGCCTTTCACTCTAGATCTTTATTGGATGAACTGCGGTTCTGGTTCGACACATTTCCAACTTTATTTTAGCTCTTACCCTGTGAATATAGAGGGGAGTATCGAAACAAATCTCGTTCAAGAACTTCCTTGCTTAATTCACCTATTTTATTTACAACGTTAGATGTTTCGTAAGTCTGCCTGTTTACCTGCCGTCTGTAGGCTGAGTTAAGTCCAAGTGCTTTTATATTAATAATCTTGTCTCTTAGCCGTCCCATTTTTAGTTATTTGGTATGCCTAGAGAAGAGGTAAAGTCAGCTTGGCCCCTGCACGTAGTTAAGCACCTTGGCGGAATGACGTAGCGGTGGCATTACAGCTCCATATATTTTTAAAAATCGGTGGAGTATGGAGGAGACATCAGGTTCACGTTCCGACTCTTTTAGCTCACGTAAAGGTCTCCTGATATCTACTGCATAGGAGACTAGGAGGGAAACTGGACACTTTAGAGCAGAAATAAATATTTTACCCAATACCGAGAATTTAGCAGCAATTTATTTATCTTTGCTAATAAGATTCTGCTATGTGCTAAATTAATGGGATGAGCCTTGCTGTTGCGAACATAACGTTACACTGTGACGCTCTTAGAGCCTCGAGTGTAGCACAAAAACCTCGGTAGTCTACCGTCTGTAGTTATAGTTTTCTGGATTCTTACGCTTTGTCAACTTGTAAATTTTTCACTCAGCTTCGAAAGCACTACGATCCTTCGAAACGTCCATAGCTCTGTACCATGGGACACGGCGTAACTTCACAGAAGACTTAAATCATCAGCAGCGCGTCTTTAAGGACCTCAAATCTCGTAGCATTATTTAAATAATTTCTGGGGGTGTTGCATGAATAAACACATTTTTAGCAATGCCACATTTTCCTAGCTAACCGTTTCAGATTTTAACACAGTAAACGTAAAAGAAATCCTGATTTCATTTTCTTACTATTGCATTATAAATGATCCAGTCTTCTGTGACATAGCGTTGTGTAGTTTGGCAGGTAGGTGCCAGTGTTTTGGAAGGATCTGCTGCTTCCATGTTGCGGATTATGGGATTCAGGAAGCAGAGTCTTGCTAGAAGATAGTAATTCGCATAGGCACTGTCATGATAACCTATCTCAAATGAAAGTAAGCTATGCATGTAGATGGAGATAGTCTTTATTGTCTGTTTTTGGATGGAAGGATAATATTAAGATGGATTTTCAAGAAGTGGGATGTGGGGGGTACGAACTGGATCGAGATGGTTCAGGATAGGAACAGGTGGCGGGCACTTGTTACTGCGGTAATGAATTTTTGGGTTCTTTAAAATGCGGGTAATTTCTTGACTAGCTGGAAACCTCTTAGCCCTCTGCTCCATGGAGTAAGTAAGTAAGTTTTGGAATATTTATGCTTGTTTCAAGTAACCAAGAATTTTCCTTTGAATTGTTAACTTGACGTCGATGTCAGTAACTCGGAATATGCCGCTTCGAATTGTAGGATAATGAATAAATAGCGAACTGGACGGAGTGTGGAAGGACGCGATCTTGGCCTAATTTGAGGCACTAGTTTGAAGTATTTCTGAAGGGAGTAAGGCGAATCACGAAAAATAAGTATTTTACCGGTTTTGGTGCCGAGTTTTTAACTCGGTACTCCCGAATATGAAGCAGGAATTCTAAAGATTCCAAAGAAACGCTAGGTCATTTCTATTGATAAGATGTAATTAACTCAGAACTCAGTAGAAATAATAGTCTTCGACACGTGGGTCGGAGTTCGGCAATGAATTATGCGTAGACGAAGGGACCAACTTGTAACCACATGTAAGCTTATTGAAAGGGACTGCTCCCTTCAGTCCCCCACCCTTCTGTCTCCATTTATATAAAGCATTATAATATGCCTTAAGCTTGGTTCATCGCTTGCTTTGTTCCGGTGTTAGCAAGGCGAAACTAATCCTCTATTGTGACCGCATGCCAAATCCTGTATCCTAGATACCGTTGTTGTTCTTCAAACGAGAAGCTAAAAGCGCATCAAACGCCAGATGGACTCAAAGTTGGTAGCACTGCAAAGTTAACAATAGGAATGTCAATCATTACTTATTGTTACGACATTTGACATTTTGGCATGGGGTGTTTGAATGAGAGAATATTAGACGAAAACTTTATTTAATCAAGTTAAATGCATGTAATGTAAGCATTGAGAACTGAGTGGGGTTATATTAGATAATGCGTATTGTACTGGATATGGAAGGCATCGCGTGTGTTTTTACATGTGTGTTGCAGAATTTCCTATAAGTAATTTCTAAATCTGTTTAGCTATATAAAGAGTTGGCAGCGTGAAGGCATTTGTTATCAGTTAGTAGGGCTAGGGGTACGCAGTGGCGCAATTGGATGAGGCACTGCGCTACAAGCCGGAAGGTCGCGGGTTCGATTCCCGATGGTGTCATATTGGAATGTTTCATTGACACAATCCTTCCGGCCTCACTATGGCCCTGGGACTGACACACCCTCTAACAGAAATGAGTAAAGGGGGGTAAAGGAGGCCGGTGCGTAGGGCTGACAACCTTACCACATTCATGTGCCGATTGTCTTGAAATCTGTGAGCCTCAACCTCCTGAAACCGTCAGGGCTTGTTCGGACCTGTAATAGGATTGCTTTACCTATACCTTTACACATAAGATTGCCAACGATATTAGCTAAGTAAAGCCTGCGAAACAAGGAATTAAACAAAACGCTTTCCTTTTATTCTAAAGTATATGCAATAAAATTGACTTTTGTAAAGAACTGCGGTTCGAAATACTGATTGGAACGACGTCTGTTGACTCGTTCTATTTCTGTGATAACTTACCCTTGAAATACCAGTTCTTTGTAGGTTACATTCGCCGCTTATGTAACCTTAAATTTCCCCACAGTTTCCATATTTCAAATTCTTGGCCGAGAAACAATCTTCCATATACAATGTGTAGGCAGCACTGTGGTCTATTTCACTGCCAAATTTCACAGCCACACTTCCACTAGTTCAGTAGAAGTTGTCCTTAAACTGAAACCCACAGAAACTATCCGTACGGTGGCAATATTGTCATTTTGCAAAAATTGAAGAACAAATAATAAAGTTGCACACCTTTCTGAGTTCTACTACCATACATCGTTTGAGGATCTAATGGTAGGTGTCATTGTGGCCTCAGAGGTTCGCGCGTCCGCCATGATTTATTGCTGATTGTGGGAAGTTAACAAATACGATGTTGGAATGCGCATGAAGATTCGTGAAAACCAGTCGACTGGCACATATTTTGGAAAAGTAGCGCGCGTGTGTGTGTGCGCGCGCGCACACACACACACACACACACAAAAGATCACTGTTATTTCATGGCTCGGTTTGTGTTCTTTTGAAGAAGAAAAGTAATCTACAAGGACTGTATACATGGTAATTGAAGTAAAGATTTCTCCTATGTTTAATTATGCACCATTAAATGAAGCGTACCGAAGTGGAGGTATTATAGCATCACGCATTCCTGATCTAAATACCAGATGGAGGTGAGCCGCATTACTTCCTGGGAAAGAGCTCCCAGTACCTATTTGTGTAGGAACGTGGGAGGACCACGCAGCCTGTGTGGGCCCTGTGGGTAAGAGAGTAATCTATGCACCTACCAAAAAAATCTAACCTCAATGTTTTGACGTCAACCTCGTGGTATAGTTTATACACCTAATGAGCCATCCTGGCTTTTGGATTGTATTACCACTGATTTAATTTTTTTTGTGCGGGGCAGCCAATTTTTTTTGCACAGATTGTACCAAAATTGTGGAGATTTAGAATTGTGTAAGTTTAATAGGTTTTATGGGGTTTCTGTACCTCGTTGTAGAGAGGAGGGCATTTGTTTTAACTGTAAGACAGTTTGTGTAGGGATGAATCGTAATCTATACATTGTAGAGGATTTAGAAAGATCTTAACTTGGACAGTCATATCGCTAATTCAGTTCAACTCTCGTAGGGTGGGGGTGGGGTGGTTGCCCTCGTCTTGAAGACGACGGCGCTAGCAATCCGACGCACCCACTTGCACGGTTGTAAACATGGGAGTTACTCTGGCTTAATGAATTATTCCACCCTCTGCTGTCACCGTCACCACTACCGGGGCGTTGCTATGACGACAACATCCCGAGTTTCGTCAGTCACTTGTTTGGTACTGCCATCTGTCGGCAGACGGACGGACTACTCTCGTTATAATTGGAGGATTAGGCAGATAATTGAATAAAGCCTCTAGCGTGTCAGAACGAGGGGACGAAGAGTAAGGGAGAAAAATATAAAATAAAAATACAGGTAAAATGAAACATAGCGTAGCAGTTGGGTGGCTTGTTACGCGGCCCACATATTCGATTTTTATTTTCTGCACGTACATGCATCTGAAACGTACAAATGATTTTATTTCGCCAACAAAGTCGCAGCTAGAAAAGTACTGTCTTATAGGATGTGATGCAGTGTAGATTGGTAAAAATTTACCGGCTTTTCGAGTGGCAGCTAGTGCCCTTGTATGCAAGGTGGAAGATGGGATAAGATTTTACCAGTTACACGGCGTTACATTCCACGTCAGCAGTCATTTGTAATCACATGCCTGAGAAACTGCAATATTTTCGTATATTGGCGTATTTAAGGTTGAGTAAATGAGACACTAGCAGTGCCAGCCCTGTCAAGAATGCCGTATCATATCATGCCTGAGAAGTAATTATATCAAGTTGGTATTAAATGGAGATCGAAATGCGTGAAGATGTTTACATTTTCGGACTAAAGCAATTCTTGTTTAATTATTGTTGATCGTATCCGTTAACGACATGGGCAGTATGTTCGTCTATGCAACGTGAAACAGTTGCGTGACAGAGAGAAATTAATTGGAAAGAGCGCCGAAACGAAGCGGTCGCAGCCTACTTTGAGGTGCTGTGCATTTGTGTGGATAATCTAAGAAAAAATATGAAACACCTCAATCTGGAAGCTGATGTCAGGGTTTGAATCCCGAACTTCGTGTGTTATTAAACTCTTACAGATATTATACATTTTTCGTTATCTTGTTGTGGTTTAAAAGTCCTGTTTCGGAATCTATCTCTGCTTCTGTCATCAGAAGAAACCTACTCTCTTGGGTCTGTTAGATAGACATAATATGGGGTTTAGCCAAAACCAGATGCTAGAGAATGTGCAACATATATGTGACGTCAGTGTGACGAAGTGTTGCCCGAAATTAGATCACACTGCAAGACAAGACAGCGCAATCCCTACTTTAGGTTGGTTTCTCTTTAAAATTAAAAATTAGCTGTAATTCTTGCAGAAAGTGTAACTAACGAGACCCAAAAATAAAATAACTCATTATTCTCTGCCATCCAGTTTGTCTTGGTTTACCGTCATTATTTCTTAACCTTACAGCCAATGTAGGTATAACGTAACGATGAGGCGCGTTCATACGACCATTGTTGTGGTGGAAAAGCAGTAAGTTTTGCGTATCATCATTGTATGTCTGTGGCCTTAGGTATCCAGCATGTAATGCGCCAGCGCCTTACTGTCATCTGAGGTCTGTCCGACTGTACAATATATTTCCACGTTACTTCGTACACGGCACGATATTCGGGGGAGAAAAAAGTTATTGGAAGTAAAACCTGTGTTTTTTCCCTACAACTTTTGTCTGAAACATTTCTCATACTAAGAAGAACTGAGCAAGGTATGATCAGAGATTTATGTTGGTATTCATGTAAAGTACCCGTTACTCTTGTCAGATTTTAATAAAAATTGAAAATTTTCGACATATTATTGAAAAAATATTCTTGTATGAAATTTCATGAAAATCCGTTTAGTGGGAGTCGAATTTTTCAATGCAGACGGACGACGAACAGACCGACATGACGAAGCTAATAGTTCCTTGTTGCAATTTTGCGAACGCGCTTAAAAACGAAATAGACAAGAGTTACTCAGGTAACCATATTATAAACAGCCTACTGAGCAAAAGATGCGAGCTTCTTACATTGTTACTGCTGATTTGTTATTCCGTGACATCTGGCACCTGAGTAGGTCACCGATGTTACGGAGGAACTTATTATTATTACTCCATCTTTGAAGTTTATCCTTCAAGAAGGATGCGGTTTGTTTCTCTGAAACTTTTAAAACCACCGACCAGGCTGTACGGCGGTACTGCAACACAGCAGAGGACAAAACGCGAATTAAATTGAGAAAAGTAGTTTTACCGAATAACTGACTTCGTGCAGTAGCACTGTTGTTCAGAAGCTAGTAGTCGCTAATCAAGCCAAGAAATATGCTATCCAAAGGTGCATTGGGACTTTCAGGACAGCTGGTCGCTCTCCCATAACTTTACCCTCAACGAATCCATTCCACACCTTCTTACCTTTTCTATTAAATATCCGTTTTAATACTATCTCAACAGACTGATTAGCGAAAAATTCTAGATGGTTGGTTGAACACGAAACACAGATTTGAGGCAGCATATAAGAAATACAGGGACTATTTTCTCTCTATATCATAATGCTGCAAGAATTGTCCTTTCGTTTTTGTATCCCGTCTGTCAGTGAGGCGGGCGGCTTACATGCAAATCCCCGCTGAGTTTCAATAAAAATGTAAATATGGCGAGACGAGACGCGTTCGCACGGAGACGACAAAAAATGAATTAGAGGAGAGAGAGAGAGAGAGAGAGAGCAGGACACCACGATGACACTGGCTTTGTTTTTTTGTATTTCAGAAATCTGGCCGACACTTGCATTGTTTTGGTCTTATGGTTGCCGAAATGGAGTAAAATATGCCAGCTTTATGAATGGCGAAGGATGACTTGCATGGCAGTCTGCTCCATTAACACGTAAGAATTTCCAGATTACAGCAAGTGAGATTATAATCTGCGCATAGCTGTGAATATTCCTCGCGTTTGAGTTGCTCTTCTAATTACATCGAAACCCGTGAAAGGAAAATGCATATCTGACATAAACCAGCTGTGTGATTCAATAAATATTCAGTGCGTGTACTTAAGCTGAGCTCAGAAAAGCTTGTCGACACAGTTAGTTGGTCCGTCCAATGATAAATTTGAGGAATGGACGTTCCTACCGTCTCGTTTTGTTAAATGAAGACACACAGACAAGCACGGCGAAACAAATAGACGTAATTATGCAACTGTCGTTGCGAACAAACCAAAAAATGGCATCAAGAAGATTTATAGTTTAAACACGATGAGATAATCGGACTGACTCTGCAACATAGCCCTAGCAGCAGCATCTAGTATCTTTACATGGCTAATTTTCTGACTTCATGCAAACGATCTAACGTGCCTGTCACGCTTGCCAGTACCCCGACGTTCGTCAGACTGTTGAAGTCATTTTTTGAAAGTATGTAAAAAATTGTGAGATACTTTCAAGGACATATTTAGTTGAACCCTTCACAAGACAGTGTAATTACACGTTTCATTTGATCTAACATACACGTACATGAATTCTCCATAATTATGTGTCTCGTATGAAATTCATAATGAGTGGAGAAGACTACATAACTAGGAGCTTTATGATCTGTACCCTTCACCAAATATTATTCGGGAGGTCAAATCAAGAAGAATGAGATGTGCGGAGCATGTAGAACGTATGAAGGGGAGGAGAAATGTATAGAGGTTTTGGGCGGGAAAACCTGAGGGGAAGAGACCACTTGGAAGACCTAGTCATAGGTCGGAAGATAATATTAAAATGGATCTTCAAGAGTAGGATGGGGGAATGGACTGGCTTTTTCTGGCTGATGATAGTGACAGGTGGGGGAGGGGCTGTTGTGAACGCGGTAATGAACCTTCGGGTTACATAAAATGCGTGCAGTTTCTTGACCAGCTGTTGACCTGTGAGTTTCTCAAGAAGAACCCTGATTCTTGGAGTTAGTTAATTAATTAGTTAGTTGTATATGAAATTGACGGTAAACTGTTACTATTTCCTTAAAACCCATTAAGTGCTCGGTCTATTTAACGCAGTGTTCTCTGTTCCGTAGGAACTTAATTTGTGTACATTATCTGGGTGAAATGTTATCTGAAGTGTTAAAACAGATGAAAAGGAAGTGCTGGGACACAGGGCTCTAACGTGGTTAGTGAAAACAAGAGGCAGCGGTTAACTTCTTCTCGTGTTTGAAAGGCGGATTGGAGATAGGCCTGTGGCTGCATACAGGAACTTGTAAAGTCGGCATTAAATGGCGATTTGTTATCAGTTTCTCGTTTAGGCCGTTTTACCCGGAGGAATGGGCTAACGTGACCTTCAGATAGAAGGCCGCGTGGACTGTACGAGGGGATGCTGATAAGTCCTTAGCCCGACATACTTCCCGATGTCGTAGGACGGAATCAATAGTGTCGTTGGAAAGAGGGCTCTGATCATATGCCGAATTGCAAGTATTTTCTTATTACAGAGGCTGAAAGGAAGCATGTCAGGCGACGCGCATTTTCAACAACATCGAGACACGAGCTGTCATTAAGTGTGTTTTTCATGCAAGGCAAGGCGCCGAAGGAAATTCACGCCATTCTGATAGAAACGTTAGGGGGAAAATACACCATCGTATGCCACCGTCAAAAACTGGGTGGCCCAGTTTAAACGTGGTTATTTTCCCACATGTGATGCGCCTTGTTCTTGAAGGCCCAAAACAGTGACCACCCCGGAGATTATTGCACAAAGTCATGAGCTAATCTTGGAAGACCGCCGGATTTCGGCTAAATCAGTAGCTGAGCAACTGGGCATCTCACATGAGCGGGTTGGGTCCATCATTCATGAAGATTTGGACACGCGGAAGCTCTCCCCGAAGTGGGCCCCAACATGCCTGAAGGCGGATCACAAACGTCAACGGTGCCAGTTGTCTGTGCAACTTTTGGAATTTTTTTTCGTCGTGATCCACATGATTTCCTGTCGCGATTGGTGACCACGGACGAAACCTGGTTATATCACTATGACCCGGAGACAAAGCAACAATCAGTGGAGTGGCGGCATAGCGGCTCACCCGGCCCAAAAAAAATTCCGAGTGCAAAAATCCGCTGGAAAAGTTCTCGCCTCGATTTTTTTGGATCAAGACTGCATCCTCTTCATTATCTTCCAAAGGTCAAAACTATCAACGCGGAGTATTACTCATCCCTGCTGGTGCAATTGAAGGACATTTTGAAGGAAAAACACCGCGGGAAATTCACCAACTGGGTCTTGTTCTTGCACAATGCTCCGGCTCACCGGGCATTTGCAACCCGGAAGAAACTGGCCTACCTGGACTTCCAATGTCTTGATCACCCACCCTATTCTCCGAATCTGGCCCCGTCGGACTACCACCTGTTCCCTGTATTGAAAAAACAATTGAAAGGTGGCCATTTTTCGTCTGACGCGAAGGTCATTGCTGCCGTGGAGAACTGGTTGGACGGACAACCTTCTGATTTTTTGTTGAGTGGCTTGCAAAGTTAGAGCAACGGGCTATGAAGCATATTGAGCTTCGTGGGGATTGTGCTGAATAAATCCCGAGTTTGGTCGCTGTAGCTTGTTTCTTTCCTGGCCGGGCTAAGGACTTATCAGCACCCCCTCTTACTGCCGGTCTAGACGCTGTGCCGATGCGATTGATGTCTGAATCGGAATAGCCCGTGTCATGATTGCCTTCAGACTGCCGCGTAAGTTTATCTGAAAATACGTGCTTATTTAACAACACTTAAGACATAGCGTCGAACAATATAATGATAAGTGGCTTGCAGGGCTGTGGGAGGCGTCGGTTGCCATCTAATCTGAGGTATACCTACACCCTGGAATTTCGCACAGAGACTGAGGAAAATCACGTAGGAAGTAAGTTACCAGAACTGGTCTCCGGTTCGAGATTTTAGATATGGATCTGAAGACACAAATAATATCTTCCGCCCACTGAACCCCGTCATTCGATGTCACAAAATTAATTTATAACAACCAGGAGCAAAGACCTCATGTTGCTGAGGTCACTGGATCTAGTCGTAGATCGTTAATTTTGCTTTAAGATGGAAACTTTGAGGTCGGTTATGGAAACAGTAGAAACTTGCAGCGTGGTAAAGGGAACTGAGTAGCCCATAACTTAGTAATACCATGAGGCATTTCAGCCACACTGAAATCTCTTATTTTCCTTCGTATCTATTTTTTTCTCTTTTTATAATACTCATTTTGAAATGATGTTCAGTGTAAAAATCTCCCCCCCCCCCACCCAAACACCAGACCATCCTTCCGTAGTGTAGCTTCCGCGAACTGAATCTAATCAAGACACAAAGAAATTGGGTGGGTTGAAAGCCCCCGCCTGGCTCTAAACAGCTCCATAACAATTTACATATGAAAAGACGAGCTAAAGTGAGGTTAGGTTTGCTGCTGCAGTCACAACCAATTGCTCTGCGTGAGATGGAAGGTGGCTGGATTATCAAGGCCTCCTGCTCACGATGTTGTTCAGCATGAAGTTGCGCGTGTGGCAGTGAAATACATGAACTTCTGTTTGTATGCATTGCTGCTGCAGACAGAAGATACTTCCTCGAATGTTTTTATGCATTTTTGGTGCGTACACAAAATTGGCAAGAAGCGACTGTTAACTTAGTCATGTCTGTCCGTCCGTCAGTCTGTCTATTCGTCTGTCCACAAGGAAAAAGTCAGCTCCCACTGGACGGATTTTCATTAAATTTGATATTTGGGAATTTTTCGGAAATCTGTCGGGAAAGTTCCATTAAAATCTTAGAAGAATAACAGGTATTTTATATGAAGACCAAATTACAATTTTGAACATATCTCGCTCATTTCTTCTTAGAAGGAGAAATGTTTCGGACTAAAGTTGTAGAGAAAATCAAAACACACATTTTGTATCCAATAACTTTTTCAAATATCATGCCGTTTATGGGATAACGTGGAAAGATACTGGAAGCGGACAGACCGCAGACGACAATATGGGGCATGCATATTGCTTGCTGAATACCTAAGGCTAGAAACACACCCTTAGAATGTGTAATATTTGTAGCTTTACACTGTAACAATGGTTGTACGAACGCGCCTCATTGTTACGTAATAAGTAACTGGCCAGTCTTTTTATAATTCTCGCAGTTAACCGGTGTTATTTCCTATACAACATGAATGTAAGCAGAGGCCACTGGCATGCAGATTGAACACCGACTAACGGACAGACGTGTTAATTCCAAGTTTGTGATTTATGTTATTCTTCACATATCTTCTCTACTGCAAAATATCACTTTTGTCTTGTCCCTAAACAGGACAGACGTCCAGGGATGTTACAAGGAATGCGGGCAGGGTTTGTACACGATAAAGCTACCATTCTGACGAACAAGATTCACGGAACATTTGTATGACCACGACGAAATAAAATAACCTAAAAGTGGCGGGCATGTACCGTGCTTGAAGGATGAGAAACAGGTTTACGCTCACGAACTGGGTCGGATGACCCACAGGAGGGGTACCGTTTGTCAGGTCTACACCTTGCATGACATAAAAGTAGGCCTACTTGTGCAGCGCAGTTAGTTTACATCTGCAACAGCCTGCACAGTGTAAACTTGTACTACCACTGTGGCCGGTCCCAGTGGCCGCTTGCCTGCTGAGATTGTGGGTTCGAATCCCGTTGGGGGCATGGACGTCTGTCTCTTGTGAGTGTTGTGTGTCGTCAGGTAGAGGTCTCTGCGACGAGCTGATCACTCGTCCAGAGGAGTCCAACCGACTCTGGTGCGTCGTTGTGTGTGATCTAGAAACCTCAGTAATGAGGATGTCATGGCCCTCGCTGGCCCACAACGCCACAGGAATAAGACCCACAATGATTAATAATTACCATTAGATAAAATTTTATTCCTGACTTCATCCCCAACTCCACGGAACATTGGCTTTCTTGATAAGACAGTAGTGGTTAAACTAGTCAAAAACCTAACCGCCTTTTATGGAACCCAAAATTTATCTGCAGAATGCACAGGAGCCTGCAACTCGTCCCTACCCGGAGCCAGATAAATTCAATCCATACCATCGAAATTCATGTATTTATGATTTATTTTAATATTATCCTCTCATGCGTGTCTAGGCATTCACAGACTTCTCCTTAGTAAAAATAACTTTTGATAAAATTAATAACTCTCTTTCACCGTGTTGGTATTATCGAAAGCAGCAGTTAAATATTAAGAAATGTGGAGTAGATAGTCTTGGCACTATCATACCGCATTTAGTCAAAATCGGCTGGTACTTGTGTTGTGTCGTCAGAAGATCCGTCAGATTGGGAGATAAACTCAGATGGCTTACATTTATGTGTGTTATAAAGGAATACTTGTCGCTGCATTACAGCCTGAAGTTGGCCGAGCCGTATAGTAGCCCCATAAACACTCGATTCAGTAACAGCCCCTCCCTTCTACCGGTGCTACATCCGATGAATTAAACTGCAGTTTGTTCTCACTGCTCACTCCCACACCACTCCCCTCACCAACAACTGTGAACTGTGAATATAAACAAGTTGTTCTAGTGGATCCATCGTCAAATGTATGAACCTTTGAAGCCATAATTTCATAAACTGTAAATCCATAATTTCATGTACACGGCATAAATAAATACAGCTCCCATGTAAATTATGTATAAACGTCATTTACTACCTCACAGAGAACACAGTGCTTCTGCGCTACAAAGACCCACAAATTTATACTGAGTTTCTCTTCTTCTGGCATGTGGCCCTCCGTCCCAGAAGCACGGATATCGCAAACACACGACTGCGCAGGCGAATGTTATTTGGGGAAGTGGTCGCTGTTGAATGTGCGAATCATAAAAACACATGAATGCACTGTGCGGGCAAAATGCACAGTTTTCAAATGTCACAGCATGTGGCAAATGTAATAAACAACCACTATGAGCGACAGCGTTCAATGTGGAAATATAGTAAGTTGTTCCTGCCCTGAAGCATCTTTGCATGAAGACGTAGCCCTTGGTGGAGTAGAGGTATAGTTCCACGAATTTTTGATATCGGCAATACATTCAAGCGAGTGGTCAGATTCACGTCCCTGTCGCCTTACCCCAGTATCCGATGGAGAGAAGTTGTTTTGGCCACTGAACCAATTAGGACTAGTCATGAAAATAGGAGAGACCGGAAATCGTTCCTTTATTTCTAGGTCGACCATTTCGTAGCCTGTTGTTACTCTTACGCCACAAGAACAGTCCCAAGTATCGACCCCCCCCCCCATCACATCTGTAAGATGCTACAGCACCTTCTGCAGGTTGCTTCCCCATATCCACCTCCAGTCCTGAAGTCATTCAGTTCACATGAGTATTTTAAATAGCATATTTCGTTGGGCTGGTTGACATAGGCCAAAATGATTTGTAGGTAACAAAATAGTGGGCAGGGTTATGAAATTTCCGAGCGTCGTCAAGCAAACCTTTCATTGGACTACAGTCTTTGGCTCAGTAAAATCTTTGTATTGACTGAAATATTCCATATCCTACAGCGTTTTGTCTGATGCAAGAAAAAAGTTTATTTACTTCATTCGTTAAAATGCACGTGTTTAGCTACTTACTGGTTTGTATCGTCTTGAAAACGCAGGCGTTGTTTTGACTCACAAAATTGGCAGCCTAATGCAAGTATTTCAGTTATTTAGAGTACAGTAAATCGTGTTTCCTATTGGAATATCTCTTTCTGTTGTTCATTTCACGACGCTGTCAGCATCGCAGATTTTATGGTGATGGCAGAAAGATTTAATGAAATTATTTGTAAGGAATTTGGAAGAAAGCGATCGTTTTCATAATGGAGGAAATTGCGACAATCCCGGCATATCTCTATGCCTGGAATGACTGACGACAGGTACAAATTTTAAGTTGAAATAACCGTTGATACCGGCGAGATACGAACCGGCCACCTCCCAAATACAAGACCAGAACACTGTTGCTGCACAATTTTTTTTTTTTTCGTCTAAAGACAAAACTTCTTCCAAGCGTGCAAAAGGAAAGATAAGAAATCAAGCGCACGTACCTTCACTTGTGACTCTGTCATGCCTAGCGCGTATGCGAGTTTCGCCCGTTCAGGTCCCGCCAGGTACTTGGTCTGTTCGAACGTTTTCTCCAGGGCGAAGATTTGCTGTCCGCTGAACGTCGGCCGTGTGTGTTTCTTTTTTCCATCTTTGTCGACTAGTGCCATGCTGCCAGGACTCACTGAAAGAAGGACAGTCTCTCTGTGGATGGATTGCACAAAATTGGCAAAGATGGGCTCTCTCGCCTCAGTAATTACTACAAAATTGGTCCTGCAATACTTTTCTTATAAAATATTAATGTTCGGTTTCGGGGCATTTTCGAGTGGGCATGATTTTTTCATTAAAAAGAAGTACGGCATTCTGTAGATTAACGGCCGTGGGGACCCGTTGCGCTGACCACATGACACCCCTCTATCCGCAAAAGTTTGCACTAACTTCGCCGACCGGCGGCGGCCGCTCTGTCGGTATAGTTCGCGTGCGGACTAAGGCCACGGAGAGAGACGGAGACGGCATTCTGTAATGTCACGCCCTGCTGCTTGACAAATTTCGATCGACGACCAATAGGCATTTGCTGCACTGAGCTTGCAATTAAGCTAATGACTAAAATTGTTCAAAGCAGTGAATGACGCCCGTATCAGGCATGAGTGTTTTGAGAACTGCATAAGAAATTTTAGTCGGAGCTGCAGGAAACACCATCCGGCGTCCAGGAAGTAATAATTATTAAGCTGGATCTCGAAGGAAGATGACGTGGAGTGGATTCGTGTAGCTCATGAAAGCGGGATCCAAAGAACATTGTGATAAAATTTTGGTTTTCATAAAAATCGGCGGAATTGACAAAGTGCAAGACTCTTAGCTTCTGAAAAAAAAAACTCTCTTTCTTGGAGTTCTTTAACGATGTGCTTGAGCACATATCACAAGTGGCCACACTTCGTATTCGGACAGCGACCAAACGGCTGCAGTTACAGCTTCTTCCCCTTCATTCTACAAAGTCTCAGCAATTCTTGGCTGACTGTACCAGTTTAACTCTGCATACTCCCTCGTTTTCAACCCCCGCCTCTCCCCATCATGTCTTTTCAAGAATATCAGAAAAATGGAGTCAGGACTTTTTCCTTCCTTCTAACTTTCTCGTATTTTTTATTATAACGTTTATTATGGCGGCAATAATGACTGGACCGACATCGAGAATGGAGTTCCGGGATTGGCTCCTGGTAAGCGCATGCGCCTTGCGATTGGTCGAACTATAAAGGTTATTGCATGATGGGAATAAAGAGTCTTTAGCGGGGCGAAAAGGAGAGAGCTAAAGATGGCGGCTGGAGAAGAGCGAGAGATAATAATAGTGTATGACAGTGAAATAAGAGAAGAAGAAGGAGAAAAAATCTCTGAAACCACAAAAAGATGACGTGGTGAAAAGTATAGAAGTAGGCCCAACTGATGGCACGTAGTAGGGTTGCCAACCTGTTACATATGATTAACTTCAAGTAGAAATGAGCAAATTGCAAATGTAATTTGCTACACACAAGCCACAGGCAAAGTTTCATTTCATTGCTGCCGTGTGTGTGTGTGTGTGTGTGTGTGTGTTATGTATGCTTTGTGTATATCCACATGCATGTGTATATGTATATGTATTATATGTATGTGTATGTGTATGTGTACTGCATATGTATGTACTTTGTGTGGATATATATATATATATATATATATATATGTATAGGTTCAAGTATTAAAGTCATATACCTACTACATTACTTGCGTATGTATGTGTGTGTGTGTGTAAGATGTATGAGTCTGTACAGGCCTCCTTCCTTTAACTAATACTTCAGTAGCTCAGAATAGCTTCTAAGCTACTAGCATCAAATCGTAGAATTACTAGTGGGAAATAATGCGGAAAGGATGAGGAAGGAAACGGCCTTGTTCTGACACGAGTTCTCTACTACCCCGGAATTTGTGTCGAGCTAAGGACGTCTCATGGTTGTTATAAACTGCCTGAATCTGAAAACCAATTTCGACACTATGACGACTGCAATAACACTTAATATTCTGTAACTTTACAGCAAAACAGTATTCTTATTATTTTTCTTTAAAATGGTGTATTGCACTAAGACAACGACTGTGTTTTGGGTGTGACTGTCCGCATTAGTTCTAATGTACATTTTATTGGTTGTTTAGCCAGGACGGGGCGCTCAGCGCAGTAGGTACAGTGCCTTAATGTAACTGCCTCCCTCTTATATTATGCAGGTTATGGAGTTTTAAGATGTGTAGGTAATTAGGGTCACTGCTTCTGTTGTTTATTAAAAACATTAACCACTGAATTCAGCTATGAAACACACACACACACTCCAAAGTACAACGGGATTATTTAAAAAGATATCCGATATCTCTTAATACAGATCTGGTTAACGACGAAAAAATACGCTGTGTAATTCACTTAGATTTATTCTCTTCATTAAATATTATTAGGGTGATCAAAGTAAGAAAGAAAAAATGGGTGGAAATATAGCATGAGATTTGTACCGAAGAAGATATAGGGTAAATGACTGCAATAACGCCAGTATTTTCTTAGAAGTTCTTTTTCAAAATGACACAATGTTCTGTCACGAATCTAAATCTAACTTATGTTTCAGTTACTTACATTAGTAAGTGACATGTATGTAATTACGAAACATTTGTTTCTTTGCAGAAACTAAGAGAAAAGCTTAAGTTTTCTAAGCGTCAAATTGAATTATTGGATCCGTTTGGACTGTAGTAACGTCATATTCGAAATTTTGCTATGAGCAAAACAACTTCTAAAATACTTCAATGAGAAGAAGTTTATTATTACTAAATTATAAATACTATAAACAGATATATCGTATTTATGATCATAATCAGGCAAATGTCACACATTTCTCCTCCGTTAAACTGCACAAATGTGCCATAGCTGAATGTTCAGGGCTTCGCACGGAAATGTCAGAGTGACGTAGAATGAATCCTTCCAGTCATCATCGTCCAGCTTTACCGTCACCTGACTGGTGCTTAGTGTTGTTGGAAATAAAAAATTGAAATACGGTTTTATTCAGGCGCCGTCTATTAAGGCCTTATCAAAATTGCTGCATTCGTTGAATTCCTTTAACAAATTTTGTCTCCTCACTTAGAATTCCATTCCTTTCTAGATTGTTTAGAATGAGTATCCAGGAGCAAATAATCATGGATTGTTGTTCTCGGGATATTGACTGCTTTTGCCACAGTAGCTACCTTCACCCCTTGCAAACGGGATCAACCGCGCATGTGCTGCCCTTCTTTCCATTTTCATGTTTTGTGTGGACCCACGAGGCCAAAACCTTCTCAGAATTCTTCTATATCGCTTTTAAAGTCACATAATCGGTGTCAAAAAAAAATGGTGGACATTAAGTCCTGATTATCTTATCAAACGTGGATACTTTTTGTGTAGCTACAAAATATTGCGTTATTACGTCCAACTCTAAGATAGCAGAAAATTTACGATACTGTAGAAAATAGCCAAATGCAAATGTTTTATTGTGACGTGCTGAAAGAGTGCGTTACGAAGATAATCTGCCACCTACAAATTTGTGATTTTAAATTGAAATAAGAGTAAGGGGTCCAAAACTTTACAGATATCACACAGGCTTCGAAGAGGGTTATCCATACAGTAGGTGTTTACCGAATATAAAATGGACTAGGAACTGAGGTTTCCGTTCTTCTGGGAAGTATCGCCGCTCTCAGTTAAGGGTGGGTCTCCTACGTTTAGAGGCAACCTGGGGGTCTGGAGACGTCGGCCACCAATCAGCCATGGACGCGGCGACACATTCCACAAGAAAGGAAGGAAACAGAAACTGCACCGTCGCGAAAGCCTAAAAACTAGCGTAGACTATGAAATATTTATGAATTAATAAACCAGCTAAAGACTTACATACTTAATTTAGCATTAAATAAGTAACCCCATGTAGCACAGAGTCCCACTCTCTTTCACGGAACCCAAACATTCAAAATGTCCTATTTCCACACGAAATTAATATTAATTAGTACTATTCCAACCCGCCATTTGAGGCAGCTTTTATATACGTATGTACAAAATGTTCCGTTCCTCTTGGATGATCTCTTTCACCTTACCATAGACACATGTATAGTGCCTTAGCTGTACTGATTCCTTTCCACCCGTCATAAATCGCCACTAAATCCAGCTTACAGGCGTGTTTTAAGATACAAATCTTCTAGGATTTACGGCGTGTCTATTGATTGGCGTAAATTGCTTCCGACGTTTCGAAGGAGGGTGCAGCCTCCATCTCAAATGTCTAGGAATTCAAGAACAGTGTTAGAACCGCCACTTACAGGCCAACTTTGGCGCTATTCTCATTGAGCCTTAAATCTGGACACACTTGATATTCTGAAGATCTTCTTCCATACTCAGTTTGTAATAATGAGGACCTGTTACAGCCGCGGCCAAATCCAAAATGATAGACCACGACATTTTGGCAGTTCGCGACTGCGTATTCACTGAATTCACAGCTACCCATATATCTGATTACCAGTGATGAGAAGCTTTTTCTTTCAAAGACCCACATTACAAACTACATGTTGCACATTTTGGCCTTTATAAAGAAAATTCCAACGGAACTGCTTCAACCATGAACAAGGAGGCAGCAAGCTCCTACGAAATGTCAGTCATTAGCTTCGAACCGACAAGGCGTCACGTCCCAGAAGATCTGAATCTTTATCAACACGACCGTCAGAAACAAAGAACTCTGAAATTTATTCCATATTTTTGATATGAAATGTTCGAAAAGAACATCAAGTGTAATTATTCAAATAGTTCCTCTAAAATGTTGTAGAACAGAAAAAACAACACGAAAGCCAACAGAATGTGGACCTGTAGGAATAAAATGTAGAAAGTTTCGTGTAGGAACATTCACTTTAACCCGTGCACTAATTATGTAACTACAATTAATATTACAGCGTCGCTTTACATAAATTATGTATTACGATTGTGCAGGATAACAATCTAAAACTCCGTGGCCTTAGTCCGCACGCGAACTATACCAATCTACTTTACTGAAATTAATAATATACCTTATTATTATTAATTGAAATAAAATATAGAATGGTCGTAAGTAACCAAAATCGCAAATCACTAATATGACTCTTGAGCATACACTGCAGATGCGAAGATTTGCCAGTCATGTGTGGTGCTTGCTGTGGCCAGCCGAAGGTTTCCCGTGAGGTTTACATCAGTCGTTTGCTACCGCTGAGTAGATTTATGTCTTCATCTGTGTGAGCTCTAATTCACAAACTAATTACTTCCGAGGAAGCTTCAACAAGCGGCAGCCTTCTACCGTGAATTCGGGTATCTGTATTTAGGAAGACAAGTAACAAAATTTCAACAGGTGTCTTATTTTAATTTAGGTCTAATTTCGTCGTTGCAGTGTAGGGCTAACGGCTTGGGCTGTAAAGTAGGATCACCATCTTCGTATGATGGTTCAGAAAGATAGCAGATTTCTGAACAATGTTTCGTCTGATTCTATTTGTCAATGACTGCAGTATCTGTTAAAACTGACACACTAGCCGCTGTTTAGTATTATTGTTAAAATACTTTCTGTCAATGATATTTGAGATTTCCAGGACGCTGAAGATAAAGTTTTCTGGGTGTGGTAACGTGTAGTCTGGCCGACGTGTACAGTAGTCTCCGAGGATGAATCTAGACAGATGGCGGAGGCAGCAGCTTACTCCGAAAAGTCGGTATATTTTTGTCAGACTGTATGGCATCGCATCCCGAAGAGAGCAGTCTTCGATATCTGGCAGTTTGGGAATGGATAATTTTTTTTAAAACTCCTTGAATCAGTTATTTATAATTTCATTTGGAAGGCCCATAAAATGTTGCACGTAACATCTACAATGTGGCACATGGCCTGTAACTTGATGTTTGTCATTTTGTTGCCCAAAATAACTGTCAAGAACGTCGTATGATACTATATTCTCAGTTCGTCACGAAATTGACTGATTGGCTGATTGGCTGACTGTCCATATACAGTAACGGTAACTTCGATGGCTTCTAATAGTGATAGGCTGAGACAACCTTGTACAAACTTTCCTTCCTAAGCCAGCAAACTTTGGAATCGTTCATAGCCGAATACTTACCATGGTATATGCTTTGGTGATTTCGGGCGTGATTGGCTGATACCACAGATCTTTGTGAGTTTGTGGGTAAAGCAACGGTACGTTGTAAATTTTTCTTGGAAACATAATTTTCATGTGTGTGTAAAGAAGGGACGCAATACAAGGTGCACAGTAAGTAACCGTGACCATAAACTTCGATAGATCCAAGCTTTGCTTCCAAACACTAGGCGACGTTGTGGGGAATGTGAACGCAAAAAATGATATCAGCTTGTACGCCATGTTGAGGGGATGAAAAGTTATTTCCTTATCATTGTTAGAAGGGGTTTTCCCCAGTAACGTGTAGTTTTTGTGTTGTGATTGCGGCCCAAACTACAGGATAAATGATACTGTCATTACTTCAAATATTGACGAAAAATTTTTCTTCGGTTGTTTGCGTGTAATCTTTATACTACTTACATATGGGCTTAGCGTCAGAGCTTCCTTACGTATAATTTAACAATTGAATTTTTCACAGTCTCTGGCGCCAATGCACTTCGAGTGGCACTATTACAGCGCACTTTGTACATTATATACAGTGTCGAAATGGCGATGAATTCCGACAATTATATTATTCGTTGCAGAACCCACAAGATGTACCTTCTTCTGTGTCTTTAGCCCCAACTTCCTCGACATTATCTTGCGAGGTTGATAAGAAGGATGAAATTTTGAATCCAGGAACACCTTTCTCCTTCTGGATATGGTTTACATTCCTGTGCCGATATTCTTCGCGTGCCTCATCAATGTACGTAGATAGAGTAAACAATGGATCTTTGTGTTCTGGCATTTCAGTTATGTGAACGCGTTTTGTTATTGTAGGAAGTGGTTTGAGGAAGGACAGGTTGAACAGAGGCGAACTCGCTTGATGTGAAAATGGCGAAGAATTCTTGCTGCCAGCTCAGTTTCTTCGTCAGAATTTCATAACGTTTGACCACCTCTTTATTTTTTGGCAACATTCTCATGAAATGTTCCAATACGCAGATATGTTTATGGTATTTGAATAGGTCTTCTGCATGCTTAATGCTTCTGCTTTCTTCGCGAGCTTTTAGAGTTTTATTGACGTATTTCTGCCCTTTACGACTGCCCTGTCTGTCGTTTATGTTTAGCAAAGTTGCAAAGCGGTGCATTGAGTAACTTCAAAAACGTTGACCGAATGTTTTAAAAATATAATTTCTAAGAGGAAAATATTTCAAATTTTTCAAAGTGGTCCCATTCACCTGAATTATTTCAGTGACGTGTAACACCGAATTTTATCGCTGGCAATTCATCAGGAGTGAATATGACCCTCAGAACAATTGAATACAAATTAACCTTACTGATGATGACAAGAAAATGCACTTGACTACATCATATCTATCTAAACCCTGATATTAACTTGCTCAAAAATTCAGATATTCACTGCATTTGCTCACCTTAACATACGAGCTTCAAAAATGAATTTTAACACCCAAACACTCCCTTTCCAACTAGTGTTTTTCCTTTACCACACTCTGTAAGTTCCAGCGAAATTCTGCAAACTGCAGTAAAGTTCATAGCGCCACCAGTAAAAACGTGGGGGAATTTTCACTCGCCGATATCATAACCCCAAGCATACCGGACACAGTGATGTATGAACAGTCCGCAACATTTTCTGGCCTGCATTCAATGGAGATGAACAAATTCACTAATGAGTCAAAATCAGATATTACTCTACACGAACGTATATTCTGAGCACCTGCGCAGTTAAAAATGATGTCTGTTGAATTAACAGACAACGGACCGTAAACACACTAGTTGGACATCTTAAAAAACTGAGATTCAACTCATTTTGTTATCTTCCCGCCATTGAATTTGAGGCTTCTCGCAAAATTTTTCAACGGAGCTTTCCCGATCCTGCAAATAAGAAACCGTTCTTAATCCTTTTTCAGTAAAGGGCCTGTCATGTCTTGATATTTGGATCAAATTGAAATGTGAAAACTTACTCTAATAGACTTTTGTAAATAATCTGAACAATTTTAATATTATTTTTAGGTCTCAACGTATACACTACGTTTCCAGAATGTAAAGTCTTTGACATTAAAGTTTGCTGTACGACCATTTACCTGTGTGACTCTTGAAGAGTACTGAAGTCAATGTCATTTGTACTGGTAGTAGAAATGACTTGCGCTGTAGCCGAAATGCAGGCGTGAAACACGTTTTAAAATCGAGGCACAATGTGAGAATAATGTCGGCATTATAAAACGCAGTAACTGTGGTAGTGTGCGGGGTAACATAGGGAGCAAGTGGCCAAAGAACTGAAGCAGCAGTGAAACAGCACAGCACTCCGGTTTTGTCGTCGGCTCCATTTAAAACATGCAAATGGTTGGAATATCACGGTTATATTATTTGTCTTTGCCTTCCCACCCTTTACTCTTACTTCTAGGAAATATACGGATCATTAAAAACCACACCACCACATTTTCGCGAGCTATATTCCCTGTAAAACTGAAATGATAATTTCACAGTACCGCCGCGAGTAGACATTTGTATTTTCTCCCTCAGCTGAAATTCTCGCCTTGCACAGTATTGTCTTTTCTTCGTGTTCAAATAATTGTGACTTAGTGAGTGCTGATTATAACCTGCGTCACACATACAGGATTGTCTTTGTACATTCATTTGAACTGCATTTAAATATTCATTTCCCTTTCACAGTAAACACACACTGCATCTCCATTAGGAAGATAATTTTTTATATGTATATAATATAAACCAACGAAATGCATATTTTCTAAATTAGAATTTTAATTTTTAATTTATTTGTTTAATTAAATTAATCGAACTGACTCTTCTACCTGCTAGGCTGCTTATACCGATGCATGTAAAACGTACCGTGGCATGACCGCATATACATATAACCGTCTTCCTGAAGATAAACCCTCGGGTTCGAAATATGTAGAAGATATCAAAATTAAAAATTAAAATAAAACATTAATTTAGAAAGTGGAAATTTCTTGGGTTTATATTACATAATTATATTAAAATGCACGGTGCAACAAACACAAATTGTTCAGTGCTGTTTAGCAAAACACTTGCTACAGAACAGGACGCCTCTTTTCCTTCGATCACGACCGTTTATTTTATTCGTTTAAACGAAGATATTTTTAAATAAAAAATAAGTAGTTTTTTCGACGGAAGAAAAGCATTTTGTTTTATATACAGCGTAGAAACAACGGGATGTCCTCCATTAAATAAGAAATACTTGCTGCTTCTTATGAGGATCATGTACTGTACAACACACATAAAATGTGTTACGAAGTTAAGTTAATGAAGCTGGTGAACTTCGAGTAGTGACCACAGCGCTCTGAATGGCCAATAAACACACAGGTTGTTTGCATGAGAGAGAGAGAGAGAGGTGGGGGGGGGGCTGGCGCACAACACTAGAAGTGCTGCCAAATAGGTAGGATTGTGAGAAAAGAAAATATGCAATCTTTTAATGTGGAAACCGCTTGGCAAATTACAGGCCTTCTGAAATGCTGAGAACATTATGGGAGAATTAAATTAAGATGGATCTAGGGAAATTGATTATGAGGGTCAAAAATGGAAGAAAGTGGTTCACTATTGTGTTCATTGTCGGGATTTTGTAATAGGGGCATTTCTTCATTAATGGGTGATGTAATTTTATGTTGTAACTTTATTACAATGGTTGTTACGTAATGCAGAGAATTTGGAGGAGGCAGGCCAAGGCTTTGCTGTCTGCGGAGCATTTATAGACGTTATTAAATTGTCCTACTTACCGAAGTGAGGTAAGCAACTTAGAAATTACTCTAAAACTAAAATTTACCAAAGAGGTGTAGAGTGTTTATGTTCCTTCAGAATTTACAAAAAAAATATTTTTCACTCTGACAAATATTCAGCGAACTGCGATCAGAAATGCCAGTAGGTGTTAGTGTAAAATATCTTTTATTATGATCTGATTTTACTGAAATTGGGTTGGGTATGCAGAATTTATTAATTTTTTTAGTACGTTTTCAGCCCCCCCCCCCAGGTTATCGATGCATATGAACGGAAGGACGGACCTGCTTTAATAAGCTGTCACTAGGACGGGACTATATTAAACTTGAGTATTTGAATAGAGATTTAGAAAAATTTCATTTCACTGAATTTTATTTTGAAATATTCGCATTTTTTGTCGCAAGTTATCATTAGATGTTATCTTCTGCCCGAAGCAAGATATAAAGAAACGTACCATAGAAAATAAAGTTAATCTGTGTCAGTCTAAATCTTCGAAGCCTGAAACATATTGCTATTTAGGCAAATTATCTCTGTTTATTTTGACAATGATATGCAACACATAAATACACTGTAGTTGCCGGTATGATTTGAAGGCTTCATCAGGAAATATTTCATTCTAAGTATATCTGTCCATGAAGAACAGAATGTGAAAATTACAAATGTTACTACGTTTGTGAAATGTCATATTTCTTCATAACATATCATGTTGTAGTGGATGCTTCGCAGATTCCTGTCGCTTTCAAGAGACAGTATTTCTTTGCAGTTGGGCTTGCCTGCTCGCCGTCTCTCCCGCATTTTTCTCTCTATCTGTAGGTGTATAATACGGACCTTGTTATTTCTTCCTATCTCTTGTCTATACGGAAGCAATAGACAGGTCCTGGAAATAGCGGTGTTGTAAGGCAGCGATGCTATAACTGAACAATATTGAATATTACTCGATTGTCCCCAAGAGGTTCGGCATGCCCGCCCATCCAATCTCGTGCTCCTTTCTTTTTCTTTGCTCCCGGTTTTCTTGTCGACTCAGCAGCGATCTGTATTGGATATTCTAGTCGAGTTTTATGATACGATTCCAGTACACACTGGTTCAAATAAAAGATATCTTTATCATTAAGTTTCATTGAATGCATGACTGGAATACAGCAATTCGGTAACGGTTTATAATGTTCGTTTAACGGACAAGCAGTCGCATGCTGAATTTCAGAACCAGCTTTTTACTTTTATATTTTCACCTCTCCTGGAAACTTCCGACTCTTTACATAACCGTAGTGCACCATTCGCTTTAACATTTAAAAGCTCTGCACTTTACCGCAAACAGTATATTCTTGCTTCTCATGCGCAATGAACACTGATTAATTTCTTAACAATCATTCAAATATTTGTCTTTTTAATAGAGATGCCGCCTGTTTACTCTAAAGTAGAAACTGAAACTGTTTGCTGTTCAACTCAGATTACAATTTAAAAGGGTTGCGTGATCATAGTAACTGATTTTATCGTATCTAATTGGACAAACTTTAGGTAGGAGCTAATCACAGCGAATAACAAACGTTCTTCCTATGTTGATAGAAGACATTTTGTTTCTTTGAATGATTAAATAATTTGTAACTATATATTTTATATAGATACTATATATAATGTATGTAAAATATATAATATATAATAAAATTTTGAAACGTACATAATATTATATATATATTAATTTGTAGTAACATCAGGCCATTTATAAACAATTAAAATTATGTTAAAAATGTTCATGTTACATATGAACTTCTTGTGAGATCTTAGCTGCTTGAAATTTGCAGGTTGTGGTCTTAAAGTTTTTCTTTCTCACATCTTGTAAATTATCGAAATATTTTAATTTGTTTTATGTGGGGATCTCCCAAAAAAAAATAAGGAAGAAGATTCAAAATATTTAAATTAAAATGTCGGCTTTTCCAAGTTATTTCCAACCCCCCACGCATCTAAAAGTTTTCGAAATAACTCAGGAAAAAGTCGTGATTTTAATTATTCTAATTTCAATATTTTAAGCTTCTTCTTTATTTTATAAAGAGATCTGTGTAAACCAATTCAGAATATTTTGATATTTTAGATTTTCAAAAATAAATACTTAAGGCATAACTCCCTTTATTAAGGTACTTAAAAAGCATTTTTTAGACCTAGAGTTCACAACTGTAAAAAATGTGTAAGTGAAATTTCACAAGAAATAGGCCAGTATATGTAATATGCACATTTTTGCCTTTACTTTAAGTATTTATATATAACCTGATGGTGGTCCGGCAGGACCAAAAGATGAACAGTATTTTCCTGTGGGGCTACAACCCTAATTGGTTACAGGCCACCCCGTGTTGGGGTTTCTAGATTACATAAAATTGAAACACACACACACACGCACACGCACGCGCACACGCACGCGCGCACGCACACACGCAAACGTCCCAAAGGCCGTTACCTACGCAACACAATGAACACAAGAAACGAAAATCAGTGCTGTCAGCGGGATTCGAACCCGCGATCCCAACAATCAAGCTGCTGCAGGCCTACGCCTTACACCACACAGCCAAAAGGATCAGCTATCATGTTGCTTATTGTTACCAAATAAATACATAGTTGAGTGTGGTGGTGGCTTAGTAGTGCTAAATTAATTAAATGTTGTTCATGAGAAGCAGAAAGTTTGCAAGTTTGCTGTCGTTCAGAGAAGGAACTGCACTCAAATGAAGAAACTAAATTGTTCGTATATATTTAAAAATGGAGAAATGAGGACTCGCATCACATCTAGAAACTCTACCGCAAACGTAAATATTACCACTTATTTTTCTAGGGACGACGTACATGTATTGAGACGTAGACTGATGGAAAGGACGTAGCGTCTCTGTACCTAGTGTTACTTTACAAACGCATAAGAAGTTAATTCAATTCCATGACTGAAAAAAAAAAGAAAGTTAAATGTGACGTGTTGTTTGGTATTTGGGCACCAATATATAGGGGGAGCTTATTGCACCCATTTTTCGATTTTCTACGTGGAGGAAGCATATATCTTGGAAACACTGGTGTTTACGTGTCAGAGTGCACGGTGTCATAAACCAGGAGGACTCCATATAGCTCTTTACTGCTGTGAAATTCTCAATTTTCGTACAACTCTGATTTTGTAGTAATTGTGGTTTCTAAGCACTGCTTGGAATAAGTCTATAGTTCGTTAATGTTATTGAGTAGGATATGCAGTAAGTAATTATTTTATTAACATGCCAAAATTTCTTCGATACTAATTCGTATACAGTTACATTGTTTCCGTTCTCGTGTGCGCTGATTCTGTAGCACCTAGCAACGATTTGTGGCTGCCTTCACGTGGCTGGGCCGACACAAGATCCTGTCAATAGGATCAATACAGAAGCCGTCTGAGGAAGGACTAAGGGTCTGGCAGCATACTACTTCCTAAAGTAGAGTTTTGTTGCATGTAGCGCTGTAAGGCACAGTGCTAACTGTATGTGTCACCTGCATTATCCTTCAGAATCTGTGGATGTTACGCAAACAGAATATTTATGAGCGTCATCCTCACAAAAACAGCGATTATCTCCCTAAACAGCGCTAACATGTTAGTCTTTGTAATTTTTGTGTATTATTTAGTAGACTTAAAGCGCCTTAACGTTGACATAACACTTGGGTCATAAAGCAGCCCTTCAAATGCAAATATTAAAATTAAGCCGGAGAGAAACTCTCAATTTCTCTTCTCGGCTGCAACTCGAAACTTTCCACTTCCCCTGGCTTTGTGTGATTTATTTCACGTGCTTTACCTTATCTGTAACCTGCGTTTTCCAGAAGGACGAGCGGGAAATTCCTGCGAATTTCCAGAGCCGTAAAATATTTTGTCACTTTCCCTGTAATATCTGCAGTGTCTCTCAATAAATGTACTGTCTCTCGCAAGACCAGCACCGCCTATTTCTTTGTCATTTATTGATTTATTCACGCTTTATAATGTTCATATTTTTTTTTCAGAGAGGAAATTCTGAAAAGTTTTATGAAATAAATAACTTGTAACTCTCATTAAAACCAATCCAATCTTCCTTGATAGTAAAAAGAAGATAGAAGTAGGAAGCAATCTAAAATGGCAGAGGAAGCCATAAACCGGCTGCGAGTGCAGAGGGTTGATGATGTCATCATATTTCTGCTGACTGCTGGTGGCGGTCTCGTACTGGCCGTATATTGCGCCGTTTGTTGGGGAGGAAGCTGGAGAAAATAAATGTATTGTCATAAGAACTTACACGATGAGACACAGTACTGATGCCTCAGTGGTCTCTGTTCATCCTGAGAGTCGAGTTGCCCGGTGCTACTTAGAAACAGGAATTCTGTTTTTGTGAGTGTGTAAATTTGTTTTTGGCCCTAAGAAGGGAACGTGGCCTTTTGAGAGTATGTCGCCTAGGAGAATATGGTCTGAGGAGTGGGTAAATAACAGAAGGACGCAGAAAGTCCCACAGATAGAAACTTCGTAATTAATAAACTAATCAGTATCTTGTTCCTGGTCCAGAATTCATTGTTCAAAACTCAGTTCTCCCGTACATCTACGTCTCTATGCCGTAGTAATTAATCAAGGGTGAATTTTGTTCATGAAATGCCATGGGGTGCCTATATTAAATATAAATCGCAAGTAGAAAGTGGCGTATTGAATTTGTCATTATTCAATTAACGCCACAGACTCTTTCCACGCGGAATCAGAACAGAATTCAACGCTGTAAAACAAATATAATTCAGTAGCATGAACAGAAAAGCTGGTTGCCTTTATAATGCTGGTTAAATAATTAGTTATGATAATGTTAGCTGAGGCGATATGACATGCACCGGGCAGTGCAAACCGTGTAAATTGTGTTCGAGAAGTGACCGGTCCGTCAAATGTCATAAACACTCACTATCCTCACTGAGGAGTTTCGCCGTTTACTGTAGTCTGTCCAGGCAAGTGCGAAAAAGCCGTTAGAAATGTAGGCAAGCTAAATTTGTCCAGTGCATAATTAAACACCATGACATGAAATTGTTTGGGAGAATGCAGATATAGTTCATGTCGTCTTAACGTGGGCATTAGACAGTGATGTGAGGTCAGCTTCATACCCTCATTATCCTAGAGAAAAACACCCCCAAACACACATAGGGTTGAAGACTGGGTGGACTCCAGAGCCGGTCTGGATCCTGCGGAGAGAAAGTTTTTAACACTGTTAGGTAACAAGCCCCGATCTCTTTGTCGTCCGGCCTAAAACTTAAATTGTTTATATATTTTTTAAAGAACAATTCTCCAGTCTCAAAAGTCACCACCAAAAAAGCAGAAGTTATTCGAATAAAAGATGAGATTAAATCCCTGTTAAAGAAAAAAGAGAAACTCAACCATGACCTTTAAATATTCCATATGAAAGCTGCAAAACAATGGGGAAACTTATGGTACAATATTCACATCTCCATATGTGAAAATCTTAACTACGAAATGGAAAAGAAATACAAACTCCTAGATACGAAAATCGTCAAGTTAGTCCGCACCCAAACTGTAACACCAAACGACGAGCAACAAACTGCGCGAAATAAATGACATCCATACGCCCTCACTGTCAGTGTAGAAATCCAACCACTCAGCACTGGAGATAAGAGCCTAAAAGTTCGTCAAGAATATAACATGAACGTAGGGACGACATCACTTGCCAAGTGCAGCATTACTGCATAGTTTTTAATGTTTTTAACGTTTTAAAGCTCATACACATATTTTGTAATTAACAACAATATATAC
>Ga0131853_10003100_pt1 | contig 29826 bp, 25 predicted proteins | sample TergutLab28metaG_FD_92764 | JGI IMG/M metagenome (GOLD analysis project Ga0131853, IMG submission 92764) | Labiotermes labralis P1 segment gut microbial communities from Petit-Saut dam, French Guiana - Lab288 P1 (version 2) (version 2) | ecosystem: Host-associated > Arthropoda: Insects >... | reverse complement strand
GAATCTGCTCGCCTTGTTTGCAGTGCCAAAAATTCCTTTCCCACATAAAAAAGCGATGACGGATTTCTCCATTCATCGCTTTCTTGCACTTTTTTTCTCAGCATTGACTTAACTTAATGGCATCGTGTGCTACTACGGTGGTTTTTATATGCGAAAAAATACTATGCACAAAACGCGCGGCGCGGGAAACATTCGCTTTGTTCTGCTGCATGAAAATGTAATTTTCAATCAAAACAGTATTAAACCATTGAAATTGAGTGCTGTATATGGTAATCTTAAAAAACAGTATCAGAAAAAGGAGCAGGTCAACGTGTACAACCCCGCTTCAAGCAGGATAATATTAGACACCGCACATGCTTGCGACAAAGGCGACATGCGCCCTGTCAACGAAGATCGCGTGCTTGTTAAAAAATATGTAATTACAAACGAAGAGTGGGGACTTTTTGTTGTTGCAGATGGCATGGATGGCAAACCGCGTGGGCATAGCGGCGAGGTCAGCCAAATTGTAGTAGACGTTCTGTCTGACTGGTGGGATAACGAGCTTGCAACAATACTCTCTATTCCATTCCAGACAAGTTTTGTTCTTAACAGTTTGGACAAAGCAATCGAAAATGCCAATGCTAAAATAGCGGCAATACAAACCGAAAAAATTATAGGCTCCACCATGTCATTACTCTTGATGATGGGCCAAAAGTACGCGATAAGGCATGTTGGGGATAGCCGCATATATCTGTTAAACAAAAGCAGCGGTATACAGCAAATAACGGAAGACCATACCTATGTTGCGCAACAGGTAAGAGCGGGATTGCTTACACCGGAAGATGCAAGAATTCATCCAAAGCGTAACATTATAACAAGGTGCATGGGTACAAAAGATATGCCCGGCTTGTTTGCGAACGAAGGCGATTGCGCGCTTGGGGACATATTCTTATTATGCTCCGATGGCTTCTATACGCTTGTATCCGAAAAAACTATGTTTGATATCGCTTCCAACCCTTCACTTCCTATTGGAGAGAAAGTGCCATCTTTGCGTATGTGTATAGAATATGGCAAAGCGCACGATAATATCTCTATAATTTTAGTATGCCCTAAAATACAGCGAGGGGAGAATGCAGACAATGAATAATGCAAACCGGCATATACCACCTATATTGCTGCAAAAAGGTTACACCGATATCGTTTGTATGAGCGCTAAAGCCGACAGCGATATTAGTATCGTATACAGAGTTAATAGGCCAGGCGTGGGTAATTGGGTGGTTAAGCGCATCAAAAAAGAATATGCAACCCTGTACCAAGCAGAAAAAAGCATCCTTACAACTTTTAGTCATGACTTTCTTCCAATAGTTTTTGATGTGTTTGAAGACGATCAAGCACTTTACATTGCAATGGAGTTTATCCATGGCGTGAGCCTGCAACAATTGATAGAAAGTACAAAATTAGTGACAGAAACGTCGGCGCGGAAGTATTTTCTTCAGCTGTGCGAGCTTTTTGAGTACCTTCATAACAAAGGCGTAATACATAAAGATTGTAAACCGTCCAACATTATGTTAAGTAACCACGGGAATGTTTACTTGATCGATTTTGGCATTTCCAAAACCCCTGAGCATAACCCCATGGGCAGGACTCAAATGTATGCCTCTCCAGAGCAGCTAACATCACCGGATGTCAGCGACCCTAGGATAGACATATATTCCCTAGGTGCAACAATGTTTAGCCTACTGACAAAAGAGCCGCCAATCGGCAACATCGAAAAATTAAAAAACAGAACCGATGTATCTAAAAAATTTAAGCGCATAATCACTAAATGTCTAGCCAAAAAACCGGATAACAGGTTCCAATCTATTGCTGATTTAAAAAAAGCACTTGTGAGAAAAGACTGGATGTGGAAAATTGCCGCCTATCTTTGTGCTATGTTATTATGCACAGCGGTAATCTTTTTTGGTATATCTACGTGGAACCATGAAGTAACCGAGCGGCTGTTGCCAAGGGGCTACGAAATGATGACGGTCAGCAATTATCAAGTTGCCATAGGGCATTACGAAAGATATATACGCCGCAACCCAGGCGTACCGGACGGTTACACACGGCGCAGAGCGCTTCTTTTACACCGCGGACAATATATCGAAAGCCTTGATTTATTTAACAACTACGAGGAGATGTATTTTGGTTATTTCATAGATAATAGCCCGGAATTCCGTGATGTGTGGGTAGATGCAATAGGAAAGGCAATGCAATATTATTATGACCAAGAAATGTGGGACGAGCTGCTTGCCTTGCTGTCCTGCAGGAGAGTACAGCTTGTAACAGCAGAATATTTTAGTTTGTTTACGCACCTGCAAGTTAAAATACGAACCGGGGCATTGGAGCAAGCCCTGCCATACTACAGGCAGCTGCGTGAACTGGGTGAAACTGTAGAGCCAAGCGTATATGAGTTGATATTAAGTGGTTACCTGCAAGATGCGCACCTGTATTATAGCAATAACGACTTTGCGGCCGCTATAGACATGATAAATGTGGCATTACAGCAATACCCCAATTTTTCACAAAATTTTGACTTGCTGTATTTAAAGGCGGCAGCAATGTTTCAGCAGTTTTTCCGGGAAAGGCTTCTGGGACGGGAATACGAAAGTTGCCGGGATCGATTTATAGAATATGCAAGTACAGCATTAGAAGTAGCAGGGGCGGACAATGCCGAACGTGCCAACAGGTTGCGGGATGCCCTCAACGCCATTTATTTATATGAGCCAATAAGTCAGGAGTAAGCTGGGAGGGGGGCTTTGAAAGGAATGGAATTAACTTGTTCATAGACATTATTTTATGGTTTACGCCAAGCCCCGGCTTTTTGATGACTATAATAGGGGTTATATGCTTTGCCACAGCGTTTATATTACTTGTCAAAACATTGCGCGAAAACATGTCTTCGGAGCGGCCTGTGCCAGAAGCCGTGGGAATAGCCCCACTGCTACCAATGGTGATAGACGATGATAGCAATGACGAACACATGCCCGACTTCCTTGAATATACGGAATTTCTGAACGAGGCCGAATTTAGTGTCTTTAAACAGGATACGCATATAAGTGAAAATTCCGATGTAACCACCAATTCTGCAAACGAACGCATTAAGCTCATGTTTGACACAGCCCCGTTAATTATCAAATACTGGGACAAGGACTACAATCTTATAGACTACAACAAAACGGCGGCCCTGTTCTACAACATGCCTGCAAAACCCGACAAGTCTGTTGGCATAGACTATATTGCAACAGAGTTCCAGCCGGGTGGGATACCAACCCGTGAGTTATGGGAAAACTATTTGAACGAAGCTTTTGAAGGAGGATTTTCAAAGTTCGAATATGTTTTACAAAGGGGCGGCAAAGTCGTACATTTGGAAGTGAACGCACGCCGTATGAAGGTAATGGGTGAATACGTCGTGGTTACCTACGCCAGCGACATTAGCGCAGCAAATGAAATGTTGCTGGAAAAAGAACGGAAAGCCGTTGCAGAATCCAACTCGCAAGCTAAAAGCCGTTTTCTTGCGCATATGAGCCACGAAATTCGCACACCTATTTCGGCTGTGCTTGGTATTGCAGAAATTCAGTTGCGCAATACGCACTCTCCCGAGGCTATGGAGGCTTTTGGTCAAATCTACAGGTCTTCAACCACGCTGGTTGGTATATTAAACGATATTTTGGATCTTAGTAAAATTGAAGCAGGCAAGATGGACCTTGCGGTTAAAAAATATGACGTGGCAGATATGGTTCAGGATGTTTCACAAATGCACGCAATGTCGCTGGGCAATAAAAAGTTCAAATTTAAAATAAGTATGGACGAAAACATGCCCAGAAACCTGCTGGGTAACGAGCTGCGTATCAAGCAAGTAATAAACAACCTGCTGTCCAATAGCTTTAAATATACCGATACCGGGTTTGTAAAGCTTTCGATTATGCACGAACCGGCTCAAGAACGCATTAACATGATTCTAATAATAGAAGATACCGGATGCGGCATGACAGAAGCGCAAGTAAGCGCGCTATTAAACGAAGATTACGTGCGTTTTAACGAGCAGCCCGATGTGCTTGGAACGGGGCTTGGCATATCTATCGTCCAAAATTTGATATCGCTAATGAGTGCAAAAATGGAAATTGACAGCCGCATAAATGAAGGTACAAAAATAACGATAACAATACCCCAGCAAACTGCAGATGATGTGGTATTGGGGCAAGAAACTGCCCGCCGTTTAGAAAAAATTGAAGCCGAAGCCCCAACGCTAAGTACTGAAATCATTCCAATGCCTCATGGACGGGTGCTGGTTGTTGATGATATGGAATCTAATTTGTTTGTAGCAAAAGGCTTGTTAGGCTTTTATGAATTGCAGGTAGAAACATGCTTGGACGCCGCTACAGCCTTGGAAAAAATAAAAGGCGGCGAAATTTACGATATCATATTTATGGATCATATGATGCCGGATATTGATGGTATGCAAGCCACAAAAATGCTGCGTGAATTTGGCTATAAAAAGCCAATTGTGGCTCTTACCGCCAACGCGCTGGTCGAACAAGAGGAAGAATTTCTAAGAAACGGCTTTGACGAATTCCTGTCAAAACCAATTAAAACATCACGCTTGCACGAGGTATTGGTTAAGTATGTTGCATAAAACAATATTGCAAACAATAAAAAGGCATTCCATGCTGCAGCAGGGCGATAGCGTAATCGTTGGACTGTCTGGCGGGGCAGATTCGGTCGCCTTACTTCATGTGCTGCTGATGTTGCAAACCCAGCTTGGCATTCCGCAGATATACGCTGTGCATATAAACCATGGTTTACGGGGTGATGCCGCCGTAAGCGACGAAAAATTTGTGCAAAATTTATGTGATATGCTCCAAATTCCGCTTAAAATCTACTGTGCTAATGTCCGCGGTTTAGCGAAGGACGAACATTTAAGTATAGAAGAAGCCGGGCGCAAATTACGATATTTTTATTTTAACGAGGCCTGTGCTTTATTTGACGCAAAAAAAATAGCCACAGGTCACCACCAAAATGATAATGCGGAAACAGTGATAATGAACCTGTCCCGTGGGGCGGGTTTACGTGGTTTGTGCGGCATTCCCCCTGTGAATAGGAATATTATTCGGCCATTGTTGGATGTTTCGCGTGCGGAAATAGAGAAATATCTTGCTGCCAACAAGCTGGAATACATTACGGATGCCAGTAATTTGACCCTTGAATACACCCGCAACCGTGTGCGGCATCGCGTTTTGCCGTTTATGGAAGCGGCAAGCGGCAAGCAAACAGTGCAAGCAATAGCAAGGAATGCTGCCCTGCTGCGTGCAGATGAAGAATATTTGGAAAGTGTGGCGATACAGGCCTTTGCGGATTGCCTTGTAAGTGATAATGCTGCAATCTCCCTGGATGTAGAAAAACTTGGTGTTCTCCACTTCTCTGTATCAAGCAGGGTGGTTCGCTATGCTATTTCCCAAGTCTTAGGCTTGTCGAATATAGCGCATGACATCACTGCAACCCATATCCAAGCGATTCTAGACCTAGCGCAAAAAAAAACAGGCAAAGCGGTTCATATCCCAGGGCTTGTGGCATACCGCGAATATTCCGTCATAACAATTACTCCCCCCCCCTCGCCGTGTAAAATGAGCCAGTATCCGCTATCCCTCCATGCCACATTAGATATCCCTGAATTAGACCAAACAATTTCTGTAACTGACGCCCCTCCCAATAAATTGACGGCTCCCAACCATAAAAAACCGATTCTATGCTGTACTAAATCCTTCGATTATGGTATGGTTAATGGTATAGTTTGTTTACGCACCCGCCGCCCGGGCGATAAAATTATCCTAGGCGGTGCGAAGCCTTTTACAAAAAAATTACAAGACTATTTTACAGACACAAAAACCCCCAGGCAAACGCGGGATAATATCCCCTTAATTGCTTGTGGAAACGATATTCTTTGGGTGCTGGATGCAAAAAACACTGTAAGCACGAAATATGCTTCTTCTGACGAAGGCAAAAATTTGATTTGGATTTCATTATGGAGGGATACAGATGCTTAAACTGGTAGAGGGCGAAAAAGTTGCAAGTCAGCTATTAAGCAAAGAACAAATTGCCACGCGTATAAAAGAATTGGGGGCAGCAATTAACAAGGATTACAACGGCAAACGCATCACATTACTTGGCACGTTAACAGGCGCGAATGTTTTCTTGGCAGACTTGGCGAGGGAGATAACGCTGGATGTACAGCTAGACTTTATGAAAGTTTCCAGCTATGATTCCGGTACAAAAACATCCGGGAAAGTAAGGCTGGTGCATCCTCCTACTTTAGACATAACCGGCCAGCATGTTATCATAGTGGAAGACATTATCGATACCGGCCACACCGCAATATTTCTACGGGATTATCTAAACGAAAAAAATGCGGCATCTGTAGCCATGTGCTCACTTTTAAACAAGCCCGAAAGACGAGAAGTACAAGGTGTAAAATGCGAATATCTGGGCTTTGACGTTGAAAATGTATTTGTTGTAGGTTATGGGCTGGATTATGCCCAACGGTACCGCAACTTACCATATATTGGTATATTAGAGCTTGAACAAAATGAAAACGGGGTTTGCAGCGCCCCATTAAAAAAAGAAGAGGTGAATTAGTGCATCCGCCTAAATATGCAAGAGGTATCAGCATGTGGATACCTGTAATTCTAATTTTGCTGTTTATAGCATTTGCTATAAGCAGGAACGGTAACGGAGCCGGGCCGGAAACATATACCTATGCCAATTTATTGCGCGATTTATCTGCAAATGGCGTAGCGGAAATTACAATAACCCCGCAGAACGAAGCGGAAACAATAGGTATTGCAGAAGTTATCCTACGCCGCGATGGCAGTACCCATACAGTAAACATACCTAATTTGGGCGTGTTTATGCCCCTACTACACGAGGCACTGTATGAATACCCCCCGCCGGTTATAAACATAATGGCGCCGATGCGCCCTAATTTATTAATACAAATGCTGCCGATGTTAATTATTGCGGCAATATTGATCGTTGCTTTTGTGGTGATCATGAACCACCTGCAGAGTAACGCTGGCGGCCGCGCCATGAATTTTGGCAAAACCCGTGCAAGAATGTCTTTTCTTAATGTTAAACGGGTTACGTTTGACCAGGTGGCCGGGCTGGACGAAGAAAAAGAAGAGCTTGCGGAAGTTGTTGATTTTTTGAAAGCACCCGCAAAATATCACGACATTGGGGCGCGTATTCCAAGGGGTGTTTTACTTGTGGGCCCACCGGGTACAGGTAAGACATACTTGGCACGTGCGGTAGCCGGTGAAGCGGGCGTACCGTTCTTTAGCATTTCTGGTTCAGACTTTGTGGAAATGTTTGTAGGCGTGGGTGCATCACGTGTGCGCGACCTGTTCGAGCAGGCAAAACAAGCCGCCCCCAGCATAATAATAATAGACGAGATAGATGCCGTAGGGCGTAAACGCGGCGCAGGCCTTGGCGGCGGCCATGATGAACGGGAGCAGACCCTAAACCAACTGCTTGTAGAAATGGATGGCTTCGGGCTTAGGGAGGGCGTTATTGTAATTGCGGCAACCAACCGCCCAGACATTTTAGACCCTGCGCTATTGCGCCCAGGCCGCTTCGATAGACAAATCGTTGTAAACCGTCCGGATGTAAAGGGCCGCGAAGCTGTGCTTGGTGTACATGCCGAGGGTAAGAAAATAGCAGCCGATGTTTCGTTTAAAACAGTGGCGCAAACTACGGCAGGCTTCACCCCTGCAGATTTGGAAAACCTGCTAAACGAGTCCGCCCTTTTGGCGGCAAGAGATAATAAGTCTTTAATTGATATGGAATCTATCCGCAGGGCATTTATAAAAGTGGGGATAGGCACAGAAAAGAAAAGCCGCGTAATAACAGAAAAAGAGCGGCGCATGACCGCCTACCATGAAGCGGGACATGCTATTTGCTTTGAAGTGCTGCCGGATACAGACTCTACCTATATGATATCCGTGATTCCAACAGGCCATGCAGGGGGGTATGTGATGCCGCTGCCCGGCGAGGACAGAACTTTTATGAGTAAAGGTTATATGGAACAGCAAATAATTGCATATCTTGGCGGCCGTGCCGCAGAGGCACTTATCCTTAAAGATATCACCAATGGGGCATCCAAAGATATAGAATATGCAACAAACATGGCACGTAACATGGTTATGAAGTTTGGCATGAGCGAAACCCTTGGGCCTATCCAATTTGGCAACAATAACGAAGAAGTTTTCCTTGGCCGTGACATTGCCAACACACGTAATTATGGCGAGGAAGTGGCATCTTTAATAGACAGTGAAATAAAGCGGATAGTAGAAGATGCCTATAGCAAAGCCCTAAACCTGCTGGAAACCCACATGGATGTCATGCACAAAATTGTAGACCTTTTAATGGCGAAAGAACGTGTGTCCGGTGACGAAGTCCGCGCACTTTTCCCATACGGGACTTTGACGGACAAAGGTAGTGCAGCTATGATATAGGAAGAATGGGTTTGCGAACAAAGCGCACTTGCGCGCATTAGGCACAGTGAGCGAAGTGAACGTTTCCCGCGCCGCGCATTTCTAGTCGAAAAAGCGTTTTCGACCGACAAAGCAATTTCCTAGAGCATAAAAAACCTACCAGTGGGATTTTTTCTTACCGGTAGGTTTTTTGTTGAAAATTCGAAGCAAAAATTAACATTTGACATGATGGCGCAAAAGGCATATACTTACGGATAATTTAAAATCCGTACTGTTATCATCACTGAGAACAATGTGAACGTCCGCTACATAAGCACAATTTTAGGAAGGAGACCGTACATGAAAAAGCTATTGATCCCCCGACTGAAGCTTGCCTTGCAAGCTTCAGTCACCCCCTTAAAAAGGGGGATTGCGACACCAGCCTTTCAGAAGTTTTGCCTTCGGCAAAACCGGCTTTCAGCCGCCCTGCTTCTTCAGGGTTCATTGCGGAAAGGTTTTATTGGTGTCGCAATATTAATCATTTGCCTACCGCTGTTATTCCTTTCGGCTTGCTTTGCATTGCCAACGGAAGCCCCTGCAATGCTGCCTCCAACCGTTGCTGCTAGAAACGAGCCTAGACCATTTACTACCATTCCTGTTTCACGCGGGGATGTGCGCGATTTTGCCGCCCCATTTACGCAAATGGCGGCAGGCACAGAGGCTAGCGTAGCCTTTGAAGTAGGCGGCGTGCCCATATACGGTATTTTTGTAATAGTTGGAGACTATGTGCAAGAAGGAGATTTAATCGCATCATTATATTTCCCAGGGCTGACAGAAGAAATCGAGGACTTGACACGCACAAGTGCAGATCTTACCATGCGGTTGGAACATGCACGTCAGCGGCACGATATGGCGCTTAACCTTGCAGAAGTATCCGGCAACCCGGTAGACGACTTGCGTTTTGCAAACGAAATACATGACATATCTGCGGAGCTTGAAGTCATTAACTGGCATTTGGGCAACTTACGGACCCAGGATGCTATTCGCCATATTTGGGCACCAATAGGCGGCGTTGTAACACAGGCTCTGGAATTTACAGAGGGCAGGCTTTCTTCAGCTGGGTCGCGTGTTGCAACAATATCGGAAGCATCCCAGCCGTTCTTTCTTATGCGCACGCCAGAGTATGTGCGACGGTTGAATGTCGGGGATTTAGTGGATATGTACATTGGCGACAGCCTGTTTGTTATGGAAGTTGTAAACCCGGAAGAACACGGGCTGCACCGCCGTCCAGAGTGGACAGTTGCAGCATTCCTCATATTTGCAGACGACGAACCGGCATTTATACCCGGTAACTCTGGCCAGTTAAACATCGTATTTAACGAAGCTTTGGATGTCATATATATCCCCACCCGTTATTTACAACGTGCCGGAGAGCGTTATTTCGTATTCCTATATGAAGATGGCGTGCGTGCGATAAGGGATGTTGTGCCGGGGCTTTTTGGCAACCATACTGTCGAAATAGTCAGCGGGCTTGAAGAAGGAGAGCTGTTGATGCGATGAAAAATAAGTTGCTTATTATTGCGTTGCTAATGGTGATGACATCTTGTACCGCCATACCGCCGGCCTTGTCAGAAGGCCCCCCGCTTATCGTACCCGTAGCCACTCAAATGGATACTTTTGTTGTGGAACGTGGCCTTGTAGAGCAAAAATACCTGATGACAGGGATGTTACGCATACATTCTGTCCCGCTATATTTTGATTTGCCACATGCATTACTGGGGGATATTTTTGTGGAGCCCGGGGACGAAGTTACGGCAGGTCAAGTGCTTGCACGTATCAATGTAGATGTATTGGAAGATCAAATAGCCAGCCAAGTGGAAACGATTTCTCGCCTGCGCCGCCTACATAATTTAGAGCGGGAACAAAGTGCCTTAGAACTTGACATTCTGATACTTTTCTACAACACTGCAATGCAAAATGCGGCAACCACCCTCGACCCGCGGTATCTTGAACAGGCCGAAAGTTTAAGAGAATCTATAGAATGGGAAACCCTGCTGGGCGAACAGGCAAGGCTTGCTAACGCGACAGTGTTATCCACTGCGGAGCGCCGCCTAAGCGAACTGAGAGAGGGCTTGGCCGGCATCTATATAACGGCCCCGTTCGATGGGGTTATCACAAACGTGCTGGCTTCGGAGGGCATGTGGGTACGCCGCAACCAGCATATTCTTTTTATTGCGGAAGCCAGCCAAACTGTTTTTGTAGAACACACAGACCGTAACACGCATCCGACTCCAAGGGCTCTTCGCGAAGCCGCCTTCATCCGTGCCTTTATTGGAAACAGGTTCTTTGACCTGGAAATTATGGAGCTTACCGACGAAGAACAGGTATTTTATTCCCAGCGCAGCATGAATGCAGTTGGGCAGGTTGTATTGCCTTTAAGATTTAATATTTTAGTGCCGGCAGAAGAACTGCCGCCGCTTGGGGAAAGTGTTACCATCATGCTTTATACCGTGTGGTATGAAGATGTTCTGCGGATACCTTTTACCTCTTTTTATATGGAACATGCCTACGATCCCTTCCGGCTAATTAATCAAATCGTTGAGATAGACAGCCACTGGAGGCCGTACGTGCTGCGGCTGGAAGGTGACGTGTTGGAAATGGCGCCAGTAACAGCTCATATTACCAGTACATTTATTGCCATTCTGGACGGCTTAGAGGAAGGGGATGTCATCTTTGTCCGACCGTAGACTACTGATATTATTGGCAACTATTTTGCTATTTGCGCTGGGTGCCTGCAACGCGCTGGGTGAAGAAACCATGGCCATATCCTCTGGGGTAGAAGGTGCGGTAGAATACGGCATAATTACAGCGAGTGTAATATACCAAGACAGCCCTCGTTTCGATGTTGTTACACCTCAGTTAAGGGATATTACAACCACGTATAACTTCTCGGTAGGGTTTCACTTCCCTCCCCAAGAAAGGTTAACTTTCCAAAATACGGGTGGGTACGTAGAGGCTCGTGTTTCCCGTGGCGATTTTGTGCAAGAAGGCGATGTGCTTGCGGTTTTAATAAGCCATGACGAAACACTTCATGTAAACCACAGGCTGGCAGAAATTAGGCTGGAACAGTTCGAGCGCAATACCGCATTAACCGAACTTAACATGCAACGGGCAATTAATACCGCCCGCGATAACCTTGCCGCCGCCGGGCCCGGAGAATGGGAGGAAATGACACTGCGTTTACAACTGGCAGAAATACAGTATGAAGTATTCCTTGTAAACAGCAATGCGCAGCGTACCACCCTTGCGAATACCTTGGAGGAATTGGACGTTCTAATCAGAGGGGAAGAAATCCTTGCCCCATTCGACGGCTGGATTAGCCGCATAATCTCTGGCGGCACATTTATAGATGACCGCCGACAAATTGTAACAATCGCCAATATTAAATATTTCTTTTTTACCGTAAATGATGCAAGCGGGCAAATTCGCTTTGGGGATACAGTGTACATTCAATCCGATAGAGAGATAGGTGGTGTTCCTATTCTAACCGCATATGCAGAAGTCGTTTCTGACCTTTTTGCTGTCGGGCCGCAAAGAGGGGCAGCACCCTCGCTTTTACTTGCGCCGCTGGATAGGGGCGCCTTCTTCGATACCCTAGAAAGCATAGATATGGATTTGTCGCTGGCATTTGCATTAAGGTACAGCATAACAGCTTCTTCGAACATGGCCCCGCACGCGCCAAGCATTCCTTTTGCGGCAGTTAATTCTGCGGGTGATAGAGCTTTTGTGCATGTATATAACAATGGCATACTCAGCAGGCGTTATGTGGAAGTTGGTGCCACAACAGGGACAGCGGGTTATACACAAATTATTTCCGGCCTTGACGAAAACGCGCAGGTGGTGGTGTTCAGATGATTAACTTTCTTTGGAAGAAGATATGGCGCAATAAATGGCTGATGTTTTGCTTGTTGATGGGAAACATACTGCTTATAGGCATTACAATAGGCACCCCGCTTTATATAACGGCAACAATGCAGCGTGTTTTCCAGCAGGATTTACGCTTACACCAACATACCTGGAACACTTTCCCCGCTGTTGCATCCATACGATATAATTTTAACGTAGTACAGTCTGGGCCTTACCAACTGTCTACCTACTACAATACCAGAGACAACGTGTGGCCGGGCATACTCAGGGAATTGGATATACCAACAGAACGCAGAATAACAGCATATTCCTTTGCCGCTTGGCCGTTTACGCCAGTTGTGCCGCGGGAGAACAACCCAACATACAGGGGAATAAATATGCTTGGCGTTACCGGTTTTGAAGACTATATACAAATTACTCACGGGCGGTTACCCGCAGACGAGTTGGTAGACGGTAACATTATAGAAGCACTTGCCATGGTTGGCACCATATCTTACCGTGACCTTTTACTTGGCGAACTTATGCAGGTCGGAAGCAGAGATGGCCAAACACCGCTTTATATGCGGGTAGTCGGTATTTACGAGTTACCACCCCATGCCGGTGCATTTTGGTCTGTTGTACCCATTACGTTCAACAATACCATACTCATTTCTGATGTTCTGGCGTATGAACGCTTTGTAAAAAACTACACCCCCCAATACCGCATAACAGCCATTTGGACAGATATACTGGACATTACAGGTATCAGCATATTGCGCAGCGAACATTATCAGGAGGTCATTCGCTCTACCAGGGAAACTTACAGCCAATCCGAAGTATGGTTCTTTCACGAGAATTTTTACCATTCTATGGACTGGCAGGATGCACGTACAGACCGTTTGGCATCCACCCTTTGGATATTACTTGTGCCCATTTTTGTTATGCTGGCCTTGTTTGTGTACATGGTAAGCCGCCAAATTTTGCATCTGGATAAGGACGCGATTTCTATACTGGAAAGCCGCGGCGTAAGCAGGGCGCAAATACTTTGGCTGTATGTATTACAGGGCGTTTTTGTGGCGGCGATAAGCTACCCCACCGGTTTTTTGCTTGGGCTTGGGATATGCCACTTTATAGGCGCAAGCAACGGTTTTTTGGATTTGGTACAGCGCGAAAATTTGCAAGTGTTTATTACCGGCGAGGCTTTACTGTTTGGCGCGGCATCGGCGTTTTTCTCGTTCCTTGCCATGTTTTTACCGGTCATACGCTTTTCAAAAATAGGCATTGTCGAGCATAAAACGTCCAAGAATAAGCGGTCTACAAAACCTTTTTGGCAACGGAATTTTATCGACGTTATTTTGGTTGGGCTTGCGGTGCTTAGCTTGTACAACTTTAATAACCAGCAAGACCTTCAAAGGGCGGCAATGGCAGCAGACAGCCGGGGTTTGGATCCGATACTATTCTTGACATCGTCCTTATTTATACTGGGTACCGCGCTGCTTTGCTTACGGCTTTTCCCATACCTGGTTAAGCTGATATTTGGGGTTGGAAAGGGCTTGTGGCCGCCGTCCGTGTATGCATCAATGTTACGTGTTATGCGCACAGCGGGCGAAGAGCAGTTTATCATGTTATTTTTGATTTTCACCGTTTCTATAGGCATATTTAGTGCGCAATCTGCCCGTACAATTAACCTTAATAACGACCACTTGATACAGTATATGGGCGGCGCAGATTTAATGTTTGAAGAGTTATGGTTTAACAACCTCCAAGCAGGGGAAGGGGCTGCTACTGCATATGACGTTGGGGTTGCAGCAGAACAGCCGCGTACACTTATGTATTCCGAACCGGACTTCGAGCGGTTTACCGGCTTTGACGAAGTAGATGCCATGACCCGTGTAATGATGCGCAACGCGCGTTTTTTAGGCGGAACCGGAGGACGGTTTAATGCGCCGTCGTTACAAGTGATGGCTGTCGAAACGGATACTTTTGGCGAAACCATTTGGTTTAGAGACGATTTATTGCAGATTCATATCAACTATTTTTTAAACGCGTTGGCAAGCCACGCTAACGGGGTATTGCTATCGGATAATTTCCGTACAGCTCACGGCTTCTCAATAGGTGACATGATAAGGCTGGCCGAAATCACCCCCGACGGCATACCTTCTGGCGGGAGCGTAGACTTTACCATTGTTGGGTTTGTGGAGCACTGGCCGGGTTTTGCACCGGTAACAAGAACCATTATCCCAGGTACGGGTGACATGGCCGAACACCCTGCATTTATTGCTATCGTCAACTTAGGGTATTTACAATTGCGGTGGGGCATGAGGCCCTACCAAGTTTGGATGAACACAAACACCCCAAACAATCACTTTTTTTACGAATTTATAGACAACTACTCCGGTGCCATGCCTCTGGTTTTTACACAGTTCCACGACACAAGCGCATCTTTGATAGCAGCACGTTCCGACCCTATAATTCAAGGCACCAACGGCGTGCTTACAATCAGCTTCCTTAAAATACTCATCATCTGCTTTACCGGTTTTTTAATTTACTGGATACTTTCGATACGCTCCAGAATACTGCAATTTGGCATATTCAGGGCAATGGGTATGAGCATGCGAAGCATACTAGGGCTGCTATTTAACGAGCAGATACTCATTACACTTACAGCACTGGTCATTGGCGTCGTTATAGGCGAGGTCAGTTCAAGCCTGTTTGTGCCCCTTGTGCAAATTTCCTACACAGCGGCAAATCAAGTGATACCCATCCTCATCGTTATGGAAGCAAACGACTACGCAAGTATTTATATCGTGCTTGGGACGATGGTAGCATTATGTATGGTGATACTTGGCGGTTATATTTCAAAAATTAAAATTGACCAGGCGTTGAAGCTTGGGGAGGATTAAGAATGCGAAAATCTCAGGAAAGCCGTTTTATTCAAGAGAATTTACTCTTGATAAATGCTCCAAATCCACAATCAATATCGGCTAATAGCAGCATTACTTCTTTCATGGAGTATTCAAAGTTACCTCCAACCCATTCCCCAACCACGCCCATACTACCAGAAAGGAAAAATTGAGCATAATACGCTAACTCTTTATCTGAACACTTGAGGTTATGTTCTTTCTTCCAACATTCAATGCACAAATCTTTGAATAAAGTGGATATACGGTTTATGAAAACGCCATTTATATTGCCAGTCAAAATAAGGCGGCAGACCTGCTTATTATCAAAAATATATTGAAGTAGAACAGCAAAAAATGCCCTTGCGTCTAGGTCATGTTCGGCTGAAAGGATTTCGCTAATTTCCTGCATGACAAAATCTTCTGTTTGGTTATATAAATCATAAATATCCTTAAAATTCGCATAAAAAGTAGAGCGGTGAACATCTGCTTTATCCGTAAGTTCTCTTACTGTAATATGCTGTATGCTCTTTTCCATAAGAAGCTCTGCAAGGCTTTCCCGCAGAGCTTTTTTTGTTTTTCTAACTCGCCTATCCTCTTTCGATTCAATGTTCATAAAAAATGCCCCTCTCAATCCGACACACAATAGTGTAAACGTGTCTGTTTTAAGACAAATTCGCTTTTAATTGATTATTGATAGCCGTACACTTGTCTATTATAATATTACTTGTCGTAAAACACAACAACAAAAATTGAGGAGCAGATAACATGGGAACATTCCACCAAGCTACCATGACTGATAAAAATATGATTGCAAAAATGATGGCTTCCTCATTCGCCACATATCCATTTGTAGCAAATTTTTTAACAACTGCATATGTAAGTGAAGAAAAGAGAACGCAATTTTTAGAAAAACTAAGCCAAATATTGATAAAAACGCTTATGCGAAAAGGGGTATGCCTTTATGAAAAAGAAGATGATGAGGTTAGAGCATTTTGTATTCTAAGCACAATAGAAAACATGAACCCAAGTATATGGGATATGGTGGCAAGTGGAGCATTTCGCCTTTTGCCAAATCTATTTAACAAGGCGGCTCGTGAGTTTATTGTTTTTTATTTGAGAGATGCGGCTATGGTTGACTTCCCCAAAAGTGCAGATAGATGGTATGTTCATTTGTTTGCAGTAAGCCCTAAACATCAAGGAAAGCAACTTGGTTCTGCCATGATGAACCATTGTATATTTTCTTATGTTGCAGAACGGCAGGGGCAAAATATTTTACTCGCTACAAACACGGAAATGGCTCTAAAGTTTTATACAAGCACTGGTTTTGAAGTGATTGCCCATAACAAAATTTCTTACAACGGAGAATTTTTTAGCAAATGGGATTTATGCAAAACGATAAGAGGAGGTATCAAACAATGAGTGCAACCATCTATTATTTTAGCGGTACAGGAAACTCTTATAGGGTTGCTAAAAAGATATGCGACAGTTTAGAAAATTCTAAGCTAATCAATATCGCTAAAGAGCAAATTTCAAGCCATGATAACACAAGCGAAACAATAGGCATTGTGTTTCCTCTTTATTATTTTGGTATTCCAGTTATTGTAGAAGAATTTTTGCTACAGTTAAAAATCCCTGAAAATGCTTATGTTTTCGTCATGGTAACAAGGGGTCAACCAATGGCCGGCGGTGCAAAAAGACAGCTTGATACAGCATTTCATGCAAGCGGTAGAACATATAATTTTCTCCGTTATGTGACAATGGGTAACAATTATTCTTTTCATGCTTTCAATGGCTCAAACGAAAATGTGAAGGTGCGAAGAAATAAAAAGGCGGACGAAAAAATTTTGACTTTCCTTGCTGATATAAAAGCGAAAAGACAATCACGCATATTTTCTATTTTGGACTATCCACCTTTTCCAACAATCACATATAAAATTCCGACTTATGGTTATAGGCATTTTCTGCAAGTGTACAACCAAGATACTTGTTTTAAAGTTGACGAAAGCCTTTGTAACAGATGCAAAAAATGCGAACGTGCATGTCCAACTGATAACATTGAGGTGGGTTCAAAAGTTGAGTGGAAACACACAAACTGTCAAATGTGCCTTGCTTGTTATAATTGCTGTCCGAAAAATGCAATTCAATATGTTGACCCATGGAATAATGTTGATACCAAAGGAAAGCGGCAATATTGGAATTTCAAACTATAAAACTATCGTTTAGATAAAGGCGGTGTTAGAACTTGCAGAATTACTTCACACAACGTTTAACTTCCTTAGCCGTCAACTGCCGCCACTTACCCTTGGCAAGATTCCCAAGTTCCAGCCCGCCAACTTCTACGCGTTTGAGTGTTACAATTTTATGCCCTATTGCCTCGCACATTTTGCGTACCTGGTGGTTGCGGCCTTCGTGAATGGTTATAAGCAGTTTCGAATTTTGTGTCTTTGTTCCCTTTATCGGCATTTGCTCTAAAAGCTTTATTTGCGCAGGGGCGGTTTTTTTGCCTTCAATGAGTATCCCTTGCCTAAAAATTCGTAGGCTTACCACAGAGGGGACACCTTGCACCACCGCTACATATGTCTTTTTCGTCTCGTGTTTTGGGTGGGTCAATTTTTGCGCCCATTCGCCGTCGTTGGTCATTAACAAAAGGCCGCTGGTATCGCTGTCCAGCCTACCCACAGGATACAGGCGGGTTGCCGTGGGGACGTAATCCATAACGGTTGGGCGGTTATATGGGTCTGTTACCGTAGTAACCACCCCTTCCGGCTTGTGCAGCATAATATATACTTTGTCCTGCACTATTTCCACAGGTTTGCCGTCTACAGCCAGGACAGACTTTGACGGGTCTGCTTTTGCCCCAAGCGCTGTAATAACTTCGCCGTCCAGGCTAACGCGCCCACTTGTAATCATTTCTTCCGCTTTTCTGCGGGATGCCACGCCAGCCATCGCCAGCCATTTTTGCAAACGTATATGCTCACCCATCGGTTCTGTACCTTTCCTTGAAGCTTTTTATTATGTCCTTTAATTCTGCCTGATAGTCACGCGTGCGCCCTAAACCCTTTTTTATGCGCGCGCTTTCCAGCCGTACTCTATCATTGTCACGAGCCAGCCCTCTGGCATGGTCTATGGCCTTTTCTGCCCTGCGCCAGTCGTAGTCTTGGCGGTAGTATTCGGCAAGCTTAGCCCATAGGTTAGCATCGCCTGCACCGCCCACGCTTGTTGCCTTGCGCATACACCTGAGTGATGCTGGCACATCCCCTGCGGCGGCGTGTATTTCGGCCTCTTTTACATAGTAGGCCGCGTTTTTGTCGGCAACGCTTTCCAATATGTTTAATGCGTTATCAAACTGCCGCATAACCTTGTGAAGATCTGCCATTTTGTACACATAATATGGCTCTGCCGGGTCTAGCTTCACTGCATCTTCGTAATGCGAAAGTGCCTGGGCGTATTTTTTTTGCTCATATGCCATCAGGCCATACAAGAAGGGGATATCTGCACAACCCGGAGCAAGCACTTCAGCTTTTGTGAGTGCATGCTGGGCATTTTCGTACTGCCTGTTCAAAATTGCCGCTTCCGCATAGTGAAGTAATACATGAATATTGTCCGGCTCCAAGGCATGGGCGCGGGTTAGATAGCTTACGGCCTCTTTCGCGGCAGACAACTGCATGCACACAACGCCGGTATTATTAAGTAGTTCGGCATTTTCTTCAAGTTGAAGGGCGCGCTTATAAAGCGGCAAGGCCTTAAACGGCTCGCCGCGGCCTACCAGGTGGTCGGCGCGCTCTTTTAGCTTCTCCCACTCGTAGCGAAGCTCCCATGCCTGAAGCGCAAAACGCAGGGCATTAAGTTCACCGGCATTGAAGTAATCTATAATCTGCAAAAAGCCCAAAACACGCTTTGTAAAATTTTCTTCCGTGGCAATGTCTTTCATTTTTGATGCAATAAAAGAAAGCCCAATATCCGACACCCACGCTATCATACCTTCGGAAAGCACATCATCCACAGATTCACGCCAATAATGAAACACGTGGTACAACGCCTCTTCGAATGAATACACGCGAATACCCGTTGACTTGAAGGCAAAAGGTGTTTCGTTATGCTGTTGTGATACGCAGAATTGGAGCATTGAATGACCTCCTATTGTAATGGGGCTCTGCCCTCTCGCAAGCTTCGCTTGCTGGCCGGGTGGCCCGTGCTTACGCACGCCTGCTTCGCAGAAGTCAAACCCCATACCCCGCCGTAATTAGCACGTTCGCCTACGGCGAACTGCGCCTAAGCGGGAATGAATCCCGCTTTCGCTTCCTCCGGGAAGCAGCGAGGCCACTTTATTATAGGCTTTGGTTTATCCACGTCTATTACAACATAGATGCATGCAAAGTTCAAGTGGTGTGTGCTATAATAAATAAGGATTAAAAACACAGCACAAGGAGGGCTAAACCATGATATACGAAGGCAAAACCCGCATTACTTACTACGACCTTGACTTTAGGGGCAAGGTCAAATTATCTGCCATTTTGCGTATGGCGCATATCGCGGCAGATGTTAACGCAAACCAGTTAGGCATAGGTTTTTCTGTTACGCAGCCGCTTAATATAAGTTTTGTGTTGCAGCGTTTTGCGCTAAAAATCTGCCGTATGCCCGTATACAACGAAACCGTAACCATTCGCACATGGCCGGCCGAATTGGCACGGGGTACATTCATCCGCAAGGGCGATATGCACGACGAGTCCGGCCGCAAAATAATGGAATGGTCAAGCCTGTGGATACTATTCGATATACTCAACCGCAAAATTCTAAAACCATCGGCCCTGCCTGTGGACATTCCAACCGTCAAAGATGTTGACGTTGACATAAAACCGGAAAGAGTTATGCTGCCCGAAATCGCGCCTTTCGCGCAGCATATACACACAGTGCGCTATGCGGAAATAGATACCAACATGCATATGAACAACAGTATCTATGGCGACTTGATAGGAAATGCTATATTCCCTGCCCCAGGCCCGGGCGAATATGCCGAGTGGAAAGAAGTATGGATAAACTACTTGGGAGAAACACGTCCCGGCGAAGAAATAAAAATCACCGCCTATAAAGACGGCAACTCATATTTTGCAAGTGGACAAACCGCGGAAAAGGTTTCATTTTCGGCTAGGGTGAATGTTTATTAAAGCGGTTTGGGGCAGCGCCCCATTCAGCTAGATGTTTATTAATCCCAAGCCTGCAACGTAAATATAATAACTTGCGGCCGGGCAAATACCCTTGGCAGATATTCCCCTACCCCCCTGCTTACAAAAACAGGTACCCCATCACGCGATTGCGACCACCCGCAGCGGAATCGCTGTCCGTAGGCGGTAAGGTGGCTTGTGAGTGTAAAATATGGTGCCCATACGCCAAAAAATGTTATTTGCCCGCCGTGAGTGTGTGCGCTTAGAATCAAGTCAATACCGGCAGTATCCTGCCGCACCGTAACATCCGGGTTGTGAGAAACCAGCAGCACAAAGTCGTCTGCCAGCGAGCCTTCCAAGGCTTTGGATATGTTTGGGTTCCGGTTCCACAAATCCTCAACACCGGCCAGGAAAAGCCCTTCTCTAATATGGCGTCCGCAATTAGAAAGCGGGGTCATACCATGCGCCTCCATTGCCGCAAACAGGTGAATATGGTTATCGTGGTTTCCTTCCACGCCAAATATCCCGTCCGTTGCTTGTATGTGGGATAAAATTTCCACCGAATTCTGCATTATGGCTGTAATTGACGCGAAGTCACCCCCCAAAACGACCAAATCTAATTCTCGTTGATTCAATTCTTCCACTACGCCCCATAAACGGCTGTCCGAAGTTATAAGATATAAAGGGGGTAAACGAAAACCCCCGAAAATATCTTGGCAACGGCTCATTCGTAGCGGATTGACACTGCATTGCTACTGGAAGGATGGTGATAGACAAAAAAGATATATGTAACTGCAATTAAAACCGGGAACGGCGTTACCCGCAAAAGTATACCGCCGTTCCCATCCGCAACACCCGAAGGTGGTACAGGAGAATCATATCACAACTGTACATAACCTTTCAATGGAGTGTTGCAAAAACTCTATAGAAGGGAGCTTTCTCATGAGAGAAGAAGGCGCATTTATCAAAGACATATTCGCAAGACTGGATTTACAGCATATACGGGAGTTTTTACTATATGGTGTACAGGCTTGCCAGATGGAAACGGAGAACTATCACACTCGGCTGAAAAAAGACAGCGACCCTATTTACAACCGCTTGGAAAGTCTATATCAAGACGAAACCGAACGTGACAAAGCTGCTAACGATTTAGGGCTTGCATTTGCATCACAGAACGCCGTGTATTTTGAAATGGGCATGAAAGCAGGGGCAAGGCTGGCACTTCAACTATTTTCTGACCAATAACTAACCACAACCATAGAAAGGACACCATTATGAACGCAAGCACTACAGCTACAACAATACCCCCCACAGCCAAGATAAAATTAGGACGCTGGGGAAGTATGCGTTTGGAATATCTCAAAAACCACCGCACAACACTCTACATGGAGTTAAAGCAATCTGGCGAACTTTACACCCACTGCCACGAAACCGAACAGTGTGCTATTGAACGCAAGGAATTTATGATGAAACAGTTCAAAGCAAAAAATCCTATTTCGGAGGATTTGAAAAACACAGACCCTTTGGCATGGGTTGGTCATATGAACGCCCTAAAACATCAAGTAGAGGAAATAATCAAAGCTGATTTGATTTACGAATAACCCAATAAACGGCAGACGGCATAAACACCGCCTGTCGTTTTAATTTATAATCCGCTGTTGTGTAGTGAAATGGTACCCCACACCTTAAAACTTGTGCGCAGGTAGTGAAACACCACCCCCGCCCATAATTCAGTGCATCTATTCGCATACTCCTTAAAACGCAGAGTATGCGGAGCAGTACAACCAACCTTTGAACCATAATGGGTGTACGAAATATACGCCCCTTAAATATTCAGCCGCTAAAGGGGTGACAGGAACCGTCACCCCTTTGAAATATCATCACCCATCAGCCTGTCGGCTTCGTCCTGCTGCTGTACCAGCCAAGTTGAAAAATCCGCAAGTGTCATTTCTCTACTTTTAACCGCTGTTTTACGTTTTACAGCTTCCTTGCGAAAAATATCTAACTCCACCTTAAACGCCGCTGCCTTTTCAGGATTGGCGGCCTTACCTTTTCTCAGCTTACGCCAACGATTGTACCAATAATAATAGGCTGCTTCATGGATTTGCTCCAATCTATCACCTTTGGCTCGTTCGTCAAATTCCTTCTTTGCTGTAGTGGTCTGTACCTTGCGACACTCATCAGAGCATAACTCATAATGACGGCTACGAGCAAGAAAATATCCATCACAGACTTTGCACTGCTGGTACACATAGCCCCATTCGTTAATTTTATGCGTATAGTAAAAAATCACTGGCAGAAACGAGGAAAAAGCAACCACCGTTTCAAGTGTGCGCTTGGCTACAGGATACCATAACTCTACTCCCGATTCTCCGTCACGCATAGCAACGGACAATGCGGCGGTTGATTCCTTTTGCCAAGGCTTATGTGTACCGTAAATCTTAAATGGTTTGTATAGCATAAATAAATTGTCAGAAAGCAAGTCTGCTCCCCTGTTTAGGTTAAAGCAGTTCAAATAATCTTCCCATGTGCGAATAGCGGCGAACATAGCAGACGGTTCACCGCTTTTATATTTCTTCGTCAAAAATTCCGACACAGGAGCAACCATTTTCCACCGTGCAGTATGACGAGGGAAGATTTTCGAGTAGCTTTCTCGCAATGTCAAAATATTTCTATTCCAGTTGCCGTCTATATCACTCTCAAATGTTAAAAGCAGACTGCCCAACGGGCGGACTTCATCATAATAAACGTCACCATCGCCACCGCTTAATAGCCGCCGCACTTCTTCTACCTTGCCAATTACAATACGCTCACTTAACCGTTTGCGGTCAAGGGTTAGTGCAAAAATCATTCGCCCTAATTCTCGCTCTTTACTTGTGAAATCATAAATCTTCATATTGTCCAACTCCATATTTTCTTTTCCAGGCAGTGATTTTGCCTTTACAGGGGCTTGCCCCGCTATGTTTTCACAGGAGCGAAGCTCCGCTAATGCCCGCCGTAGGCAGGGCAAGCCCCGCAGGGCGCACGACAGTTACCGCTTGCGGTGACTGTATAAGTGCGCTGTTCCCAAAGGGAACAGGAGTGGGCTTCGCCCATGACTGTTTCACTTTGGGTGACTTTGAATTTACAGGAATTATATTGTGACGACGATTTTGTTACTTGTATGATAGCCCTAATCTCTTGAAACGTCAACCTGTAATCGTATATGCTTAATATGCGGGAACGACAACCGCAAAACACAATTGAATGAGTAGCTAATCAGATACCAACCCCACCACACTCACGCATTTCATGTTTTCCAGAGAAACATGGCGAGAGGGGCGCAGGTTGTGACAACGTGGAATAGGTCAAACAAGGCCGGCCATAGGAACGAGATTAGACAGACTGCCAAAATTAGAAATAAAATGCCAGCTCAACACTCTGGGCGAGGACTGGTACAGGAATTACAAAAAAATAACCAAGATGGAGGACTGCTTATCGAAACTAACACAATGAAGTTAAAAACTACTTTGCAAACACCACAAGAAAAACCGCAACAATACAGAAAACGCATCGGCAAAAATTATTATGAGGTGGTTGTACATTTCAGTAACACAAGTAAAGAGAACATTAATGACAAAATATCTCGGCTTATCCGCAATGAAGTAGCAAACGGAACGGCGGTGAAGCCATGAGCAGAAAAAATAAAAATGACAATAATCAGACGAGAAAATATACAATTAAAATGTACACAAGCCACATCTTTTCTGCTAATATAAATGGGCTACGAATGAGCCGATTGCCTAAAGGAGTTTGTAATGAACAATATTAGGCAGTCGGGGATTTCCCCAAAGAGAAACCAAAAGGCGGCACAACCTACTTTTAATAACTTACTGGCAAAACCCATCAAAGGCATAACCGCCCTTTATGAACGCTTATCACGAGAAGATGGCGAGGACGGCGTTTCCAATTCCATTGCAAACCAAAAAGCCCTCTTGGAAGAATACGCAAAGAAAAACGGATTTACAAACATTCGCCACTTTGCGGATGATGGTTGGAGCGGTACAAATTTTGACAGACCCGCATGGAAAGAACTTATTGCCGAGGTTAAGGCGGGTAACGTAGAGAATTTAATTCTCAAAGATATGACACGCTTTGGGCGTGACCATGTTCAAGTCGGTATATACATGGAAACTTTCCGACAAAATAACGTGCGATTTATCGCTATTGGCAATAGCATAGACAGCATATATCCTGACACGTTGGAGTTTGCGCCGTTTATCAATATCATGTCTGAATGGGTAGCCCGTGACACATCAAGGAAGATTAAAACGGCATTAACCACAAAGGGTAACAGCGGAAAGCGCACCACTAACCACGCTATTTACGGTTTTGTTAAAGACCCAAACGACAGACATAAATGGGTGATTGACGAGGAATCCGCCGCCGTTGTTCGCCGTATTTTTCAAATGGTAGTAGAGGGCATGGGTACGCACCAAATCGCCCGACAACTAAACAGCGAACAAATTTATTGTCCTGCGTATTATTTAGCACAACGAGGGCAAGGCACAATGAAAAGCAAAGTCGTTGATAATCCGTTTATGTGGCACGGCACAACCGTTGGAGATTTTATCGCAAAGCCCGAATACATGGGCGATACTGTAAATTTCCGTTGGTATAAAGATTCATACAAAGACAGACGAGCGAAGAAAACACCCGATGATGAACTGGTCATTTTCGAGGACACCCACCCCGCAATCGTTGACCGTGAGACATGGCATACAGCCCAGCGTTGCAGAAAAACGGTACGCCGAACTGACAACTTGGGCGAAGCTAATCCATTAACAGGACTATTGCTCTGCGCTCAATGCGGCTCACGAATGTACAACAAGCGCAAGCCATACTCCACCACAAGGCAACTCGACAACGGCAGAACGCACACTCGCTCACCCGAAGATTATTACAACTGTGCCGCCCATAAAATGGCGTTTCAAAATTATAACAAAAGCCCATGCACACCGCACCATACACATACCTCCGCAATAAGAGAAATCGTGTTAGGCGTAATTACAAGGGTAAGCGGGTATGTGCGTGAAAATGAATCTGCATTTGTTCAGCAAGTGCGAGAAGATTCAGCAATAAAGCATGAAACTACTCTAAAAACCCACCGCAAGCAACTTGCCAAATGTGAAAAACGCTATGTCGAACTCGACAACATAATTCGAGGGCTTTACGAGGACAAAATAAGCGGTACACTCACCGCCAAGCGTTTTGAAATGCTTGCAACAGGGTACGAGAGCGAACAGGAGCAACTGGAACATCAAATCCAAAACTTGCAATGCGAAATAGAAACTTTTAACGCAGACAGCGACAAAGCAGACAAATTTATCAACATTGTAAAAAAGTATACCGACTTCACCGAACTAACCGCACCTATGCTCCATGAGTTTGTGGAGAAGATACTTGTCCACGAATCAGATAAATCAAGCGGAGTGCGTGTACAGAAAATCGAAGTGTATCTAAATTTTATAGGTAACTTTGATGTGCCACCACCAGACCCCACGCCCGAAGAACTTGCGGAAATGGAAGAACGCATACGCAAGCGTGAAAAACGACGTGAGTATAACGAGCGTTATATGGCAAAGAAAAAGCGACTTGCTGAAGAAGTCATATGACAAGTGATAATTTCATAATCAACAATCGCCAAAAGCGACAACTGGAAAATCGGTTGTCGCTTTTTTGCGCCTGAATTTTGCAGTATAGCACCAAAGAAAACAAAAAATCGAAAATCAGAAAGGAGCATTTTATGTCAAATGCAACCAAAACAGTAAAAACCGCCGAGGAAAGGGTCGCAGAAAAAGATGCGAAAATCCTACAGCTTCAAAATGAGAAAAAGAAAATCATGCAACAGGCGAAAGCCAAAGAGCGCAGGGAGCGTAATAACCGCCTATTTAGACGGCATGGACTTCTTGAAAAATATATGCCTGCCCTTATCGCCATGACAGACTACCAATTTGAAATGTTCATCAAGAGAGGCATCAACACCAAGTACGGCAACGATATTCTTAACGATATTTTATCCAAGCCATGTGCAAGCACTACAATAGCACCGTCTGAAATGAACAAAATCAACGACAACGGCGATAGTGCAAATCCGCCCAAAGCTGAACAGTTGTAGGCAAAAGCCTACCCCTGTTCCCTTTGGGAACAGCGCACTTATACAGTACCCCATTCGGGGTACTGTGGTGCGCCCTTGCAGGGGGCTTGTACCGCCATTGGCGGCACTTTAGCGGCGCAATGCGCCTGTAAAAGCATAGCGTCGCTTTGCTCCTGTAAAAACCACAAACCCAAAACACTAAAGCCGTACTGGCTGAAAACAAAAATATATTCGAGAGGGGGCATATTATCGCAATATACTCTATGAATATTAACATCACCAGCAGGGGCAAGGGCAAAAGTGCGGTTGCCGCCGCCGCTTATCGTGCAGGGGAAGTAATCAAAAATGAGTATGACGGACAAGTGCATGATTATACAAAGAAAAAGGGCATTATTTATACCGAAATACAATTACCTGAAAATGCCCCTGCTGAATTTTATGACCGAGCCACACTATGGAACTCTGTAGAGAAATCGGAACGAGCCAAAAATGCACAGCTTTGTCGTGAAATTCGTGTTGCCCTACCAAATGAATTTACTAGAGACCAGAACGCATATCTCGCCCATGAGTATGTAAGACAAAATTTTACAAGCCGAGGAATGTGCGCTGATATTTGCGTACACGATAAAGGCGATGGCAACCCACACGCCCACATACTTTTAACAATGCGCCCTTTAGAGCAAGACGGAACTTGGGCCGCAAAATCAAAAATGGAATATATTTTGGACGATAACGGCGAACGCATAAAATTACCAAGCGGCAGATACAAAGTAAAGAAAGTAACTACCACTGACTGGGATAGTAGAGAAAATGCAGAGCTATGGCGTAAAAACTGGGCTGATATTCTCAATAAACATCTTGAAAATTACAGACATGAAGCTACAGTAGACCACCGCAGTTATGAGCGGCAGGGCTTGGAGCAATTGCCTACAATTCATCTCGGCAAGGCGGCACATCAGATGGAGCAAAACGGAATTGCTACTGAACGTGGCGATATAAACCGCAAGGTTAAAGCCGCAAATGCACAGCTTACAACTTTGAATGCAGATATTCGCACTACTAAAAAAGAGCGGCACGACATTCTTAATCCGCCAAAACCGAAATTTTTTATTGACCTTGAAAAATCCATCAAAGCACAGGATAGCCCCGGCTATGCGAACTGGGCAAAAATATTCAACTTGCAACAGATGGCGCAAACACTACTATATATCCAAACCAACGGCTACGCAGATATGCAGTCGCTACGGTCTGCATATCTAAATTCCGTAAACGATTATAACGCTATAGTAAATCAACTGCCAGAAATTAAACAACGGTTGAAAAACCTTAAAGCCCTAAAAACACAAGTGGAAATTTACCGCAAGACTGCCGACACCTATAAAAAATATACTGCACCTGGTCAATTCGCATACTTCAAAAACAAGTATTACGACAAACACAAGGCCGACATAGAGGCTCACAAAAAATCAAAAGCGTATATTTATGATGAATTGAAATTGGCGAGCTTTCCAAACCTTAAAAAGTTAAGCAGCGACATAGCGGAATTGACTACAAAAGAAAAAGATTTGCGTGAATCTCTGCCAACTGCAAAAGAAAAATATAACTCTCTGAATGTAACAATACACAATACTCGTATGCTTCTTGGGTATCACAAGCTGGAAGAACAGGCCATAAATCCTGTAGAAATCCCGCACTACCATCAAGACTTATGGGTTTATACAAAGTCGTTTATACAGGCAGAAAAGGCAGGGGAGTTGGCACAATATTTCCAGAGTATGCGTCTTGATAAAGAGTGCGCCGAAGCTATACGAGCCAAAAAATCAAGTTTCGTTTCCAAAGAAACTGTTGAGCAGCTTGTAAAAGAACACGGTGCGGAACGTGTCGGGTGGGTGCTTGCCGCCGCTGTGCAATACGATAATACTAATGCACTGCCACATCATAAAAATTGGGCGGCAGAGAAAAAGCTACCCAATGAGCCGCCAACGGAAACAGTTCTGGTATGTGACAAATCTTTGGATGCGTTTATTGGTAAATACCAAGAGGTTATGCGTGATATTAAAGCCCGTTATCAACAAGAACAAGCGCAGTTTAAGCAAAACTCTTATGCCGACATATTGGCTAAAGCACAACAAAAAGCAAATCAGCACAATGAAAACAGGGTAATGCCTTCGCCGCTAAAACCCAAGAAGAAAAGCTATAGCGTGGACAGGTGATAAGAATCGTGACCGACCTGTACGTAATTGTGAATGATACCTGATATGCAACAAAACAAAACCGCTCAATGCAATCGGGCGGTTTTGTTTATAGTCTAGGCTTGTCAGATTGCATCAATCAAGTCAACTTACAAAAATTTTACACAAAATTTAGATAGATGTGATTTCAAATTTACATACCACCACTATAGTATGTAACTGTAACTGACATACGAGCAGGAGGAACTACAATGCATCATCAAGTGGAAGGATACTGGAAGGTTCAACTGGTTTGCCTAGCCATTTTAATAATTTTGTTTGCTGTAATGACCTTATGTAACAGGGCAGATAACATTACCTATGAGGTTAATGAATCACCGTGTGTTACTGCTTATATGGACAGGCCAGGTATTGCACTATGAGAAAAGACCCTATGAAAGCACTAAAGACAGCACCAATAAAAGGCAGCTACTCTAAAACCAAGCGCATAAAAAATACTATTCTTGGTGCGGCAAAAAATCCGTACAACATAATTGTAGTTATTCTACTGCTTACGCTTGGGTACTTAATAGTAGTTCCACTGATTGAAATGATGTATAGCACTTTTTTTGTATCATTTAGTGATTTGCGGCACATACCCGGGTCGCAAGAAGGCGATTTTACCTTACATCATTGGAGGCGAGTTTTCAACAGCCCCGGAACAGCCTTCGCACTACCTCGTGAAGTCAGCAACAGGCTAATGTACACGCCTTTTCGCAATTCATTATTTTTAGGAATTAACGTTGCAAGCATTAGCGTTATCCTTGGCTCGTTGATGGCGTGGATTATGGTTCGCACAGACTTACCGGGGAAGAAATTACTGTCTGTAATGATGATAATTCCTTATATGCTTCCAACTTGGACGATTTCGTTAATGTGGCTAACAGTATTCAGAACAGGAACGAGAGGCGGAATGCCCGGCTTCTTGGCTGGTATCGGGTTGCAAGTTCCAAACTGGCTTGCTTATGGGCCATTCCCGATAATTGTAGTAATGTCTTTAAGCGG
>Ga0131853_10003099_pt1 | contig 29827 bp, 27 predicted proteins | sample TergutLab28metaG_FD_92764 | JGI IMG/M metagenome (GOLD analysis project Ga0131853, IMG submission 92764) | Labiotermes labralis P1 segment gut microbial communities from Petit-Saut dam, French Guiana - Lab288 P1 (version 2) (version 2) | ecosystem: Host-associated > Arthropoda: Insects >... | reverse complement strand
GAGCCATAAACTTCTACACCAGTCGGGGCTGTAAAGCGTGCCTGTGTATACCCTGGTAGTATCCCTTGCCCGTCTATAAGTGCGCGGCCCAATGATGCGTATATTTCCGAAAGTTCAGGAATTGGATTTATTTGCAGTAATGCTTCCAATACTTCTGCGTTTTGTGTGACAGGTAAGATATTGGGTGTAATGCCAATTTCACTGGCGTACTGCAAGCGTCGCAGGTTACCTTCTGTACTGTGGCCCATCCATCTAGCAAATAGGTATGCTTCGTACGGGTGGCTGGTATTTGAGTAAATACCTATAGTTTCCAGAGTAACAATTGGGCGGCCCCCCGGAATGCTTATAAACCCCCAATCAAATTCTAATTGTCCAATCATAACATCCGCGAGCCATGTGCCAGCATAGAAGAAAGCCATTTGTCCGTTTTTAAAAGCCTCAAGGGCGTTGCCCGTAGGGAAATTTCCGGTGCCTTGTAGTCCTTCTAATGCATATCCGCCGTTATGAAGTTCGGCAGCTATACTTATAGATTCAAGCATTTCATGTGAATTGAGCGCGAATTCCATGCCGTTAAAGGCGAAGAAACCCAAGCTAGGGTTTAATGCTGCGGGAAGCCACTCTGCAAAAGAAAACGCGTGGTTCAAGCCTATTGCGGGGCGGCTTAGGTCTGTAGCAGCGCGTACTATGTCTAAAAATTGGTTTGCAGACACGCCGAAGGAAGGCGGATTTATGCCCATATCCCTTAGTAGGTCACGGTTAACAAAATAGCCATGAATATTTTGCCCGAATGGCACAGCATACATAATACTTCCTATTCGCATTGCCTCTTGTACTACGCCAGAAAGGTCAGACACGAAATCTATGTCTGTCCATACATGAGAGGTGATATCCAAAAGCCAGCCGTTGGCAGCTTTTAAACCTATGTCTTCCAGCATAAACACGTCTGGCATGCGGTTATGATTTGCCGCTGTTGTTAAACTTTGCGTCCAAGGGATGGATATATTTTGATCTATTTCAATTCTTATATGGGGGTGTGCATCCATAAATGATTGAATCATGCGGCGCTCTATGGCATAGCCGCTACTATTGCTTAGGTTGATATGGGCGTATGTGAGGGTTATTGTTTCATTGTTACCTCTTCGCCTTATAAAAGTGATAACAAGCACAAGAACTAGTGCTAGAAGAAGTACAGATGCTACAAGGATAGCCACTTGAAACTTTCTTGGAATCTTTTGAGTAGTTTGTTTAATCATTTTTAAAAAATTTTTCACAGGACTTGCTCCTTTTTCTTATAATCATTTGCTAATACACAATTTATGAAAGTATTTTATTATCATTTGGAGGTATACTTCAACCTTTAACGCGGAAAAACTTGAAATGTAACCATTTTGTAATTGTATTCTGATTACATCCGTGTTTCAATAACCAAGTAGGAATATTAAATATGGGAGGTGTGCGGTTATGCCTAGGTATGCGAGATATGCAATTGCTATGTTTTTTTGTTTCGTGGCTATGGCCATAGCTGTTTACGCCATTGATGGGGCAAGGGCCACATCCACCGTACCGGCTTGGTCGCCGGAAATGTATATATCCAACCACTTAAGCGAAAGGCAACAAGGTTTGGATATACAAGGAGAGATACCAATGTTGCTGGAAGGCTTCGTGCCTTTCTACTCCATAATAAACGATGAAATATTTGCCGCGAAAGATAATTTAATAGAACGAACCAGACGGGTACGTGCCAGAAGCATAAATTTCGAATATGAGATTTTTTACACAAATGAAGTAGTATCCATTGTTATTATGGCCACCACCCGTGCTGTCACAGACCGTACGACGGTGACATCGGTTAATTTTAACTTGCGTACTGGTGCCATTTTAACATTAACCCAAGCTATGGGTATGGATATCACGCCTTTGGCAGAAGGTATTATTGCAGATATGATACGCCAAAACCCAGCAATATATTATGCTGCTTTTAATGCCGTACCTACCGGTCAGGCTTTTTATTTGACAGACCACGTCTTAGTATTATTGTTTGATGAGTTCCAGCTCTCATCTGCACCGGGTTCTACACGGAGTATAGAGTTTGTGCTTGATAATATAAAGCTTTTTACTATAGCTAGAAGTGAATATCGTATAAGTCAAGATCAATACGAAATAAAAATGATGCCACTGAGGCAGATATTAAACAATATGGGCTATGTATACGAAGATGTGGTTTGGAACCCGTCAGGGAACCCTTTGGATCAAGAAGTAGTTATCAGGCGCAACGGGCGTGCGAAGATAACCCTACGTATAGGGGAAAATAATTTCCAGATTAATGGGGTTATGCAGCGTTCATTGGAAGCCGCTCCTGATTTGATAGATGGTGCTACTTATGTACCTATTAGCTTCTTTGACCAGATTTTGGGACTTACGGCATATAGTATAGATGAACAGGGTAATATTACGTTTATGGCATACATTCGGTGATGATAACTGTAAGCCAGTAATTGTTTGACATAATTTCTAATTTGAACTAGAATATTCTAATGTTTATGGAAGGGGGTAAAAGTAGTAGGTCAAAATTATACTATAGGAGAGGTGAAGCGCTTGTTTGATAGGACAGATGTAACTCATGTAAGAAGCGATATCCAAAAGATTGTAGGCAGTAAAGTCCGGCTTGAAACTAATAAAGGCCGCCATAAATCTGTGGTAAGCAACGGGATTATTTCACATGCGTACCCCAGTATATTCACCGTACAACTTAGCGAAGGGCCCGATACCTCCCGCAAGCTGTCGTTTAGCTATACAGATGTACTAACTAATACCGTCGAAATTACACTGTGTGACCAGTAATAGAATATTTATTTGATATGTAAAACGCCTCTTGTCTTTGTGACCAGAGGCGTTTTGTATGGGTTTTTATAGTATTTGCGCTTGCACAGGAATTGGATTTTGGATTAACTCTTCCATTAGGTCTTCCATCTCTTGATGGCGGAACATATGCTCGTGGATTATGGCGTTATTTATGGCGTAGAAATTATCTTGGGTACTTATACTACTTCTTTTATGCGCTTCGTTCATTGCATCAATGTGATGTAGATATGGGGTGGTGTTTTTGTGGGTGGCTTTGTGGGTGGTTATGCTGCCTGATGACATTTCATCGCTATAGTAGTAGGTTATGGTTTCGTTGTAGAAAAGGGGGAGTTTTGCGGTATATATACCATAGGCTAGGTATCGCATAGGGATGCTATGGAAATCATTTGTTTCACAAAAACGGTAGTTAAGGCGGATATCTTTGCCGGGCTGGCTTTGGAACAGAAATGATTGATATTTTTCTACATATGGGTGTGCGATGGGTTTGGTTTCTTTGAAGATTGGTAACAATATACCTGCGGCTTCTTGAATTTTTAGGGATAGTTTTAGAAGTTTGTCGCTACGGAAGGTTGTTATGTTGTTGCGCAGATAAGTATTGCATAGGGCTAGTAACAGCAGGCCGCTTGGAGTTAATGGGTTGCTTGCCGAAAATATACATGTATTTTTGTGGCCTTCTTGGTTGGAGTAGTTGTGTTCTGTTGAAATTGCAAGGTAGTGCTTTTCTAGTATGTTTATGATTTCGTATTCTGGGACTAGGTTTTGGGTTAGCATTGCGTAGGCGCAGTATTCTATAAACTGTTCGCATTCTCTTTGAGCCTTTTGTTCGGTTATGAGCCGGCGGAAGGCCTTTTGTGTGTGGATATCGCATTGATTTGCCCATAGGTTGCCAGATAGGATTTTAACGTCCAGTCTTGAGTCTGTGATTTCTTGAGATAGGGCTTTTAGTTCTGATTGACTGGCTTGGTAGTGGGTTAGTACTGTTGTTAGCAGGATTTCGCTTTGGGATTGGTGGCCGGATAGCAATAGGCTGTATGCGGCTTCAGCTAGATGCTTGCCTGTATTGGCTGGTGCTTTGTGGTCTTTTAATAATTGGATTAGGCCTTCATATACGGTTTTGGCCGGGAGGGTTTTATGGTTTTGGGCTATTATTTCTGTGGCTAAGGCGTATTCTTTGGTTTGTAGGCATACGCTTAGGGCCTGCTGGAGGTTGGCAGGTGGTAGTGTGTGCATGTCTAGCTGGGCATAGCATTCTTGAGATTTTATTGAGTTTTGTGTAATGTGGTATAGGTGGCCTAATGCGGCCAGTATTTTCATGCGATAGGGTTTTTGTAAGGATTTATCATCCAGTATGGCTTCAAACACTGCTATGGCTTCGGGGTTTTGAGTTTCTGTTTCGATGTAGTGTGTCGATAGGTAAGCAAGTATGTTAAATCGCCGGTCGCCTTTGTTGAAAAAGTATTGATAGAGTTCTGGGTTGGCCAGTGGGGCCATCCTTTTTATTGTTATGGGGGTGGTAATTACCATGCGGCGGCCGGCCCCTAAACATGAGTATTGAAAATTCTCGTGCGGGGCTTCTATTATAATGCGGTTTTCTTCGTTTTCGGGTATGGTGTATTCGTATGTGCCGCGTTTCTCATTTAGGGCGATATATATGTGACGTGTGTCTTTGGTTGCAGTTATTTCAAATAGGGTTAGATTCGCTAGAAGTTCTGCTTCTGCTCCTTGTATTGCTTCCCCGTCCGAGGATTTGCTGCTAGCGTGGAAAAATTGATATAGGCTATTGGCTTCACGGCCTGTAATGCCACTTTTTAAGCACATAATGGCGGTTTCGTGGGCTAGTCTTTCGCGGCCTTGCATCAGCTTGCGATGGGTTGGGTCAGTTAATATCAGGTGGAATACATAGGCTGCTAAATGCGGCTCTATATTGGTGCTTGTAAGGAATCGTTCTAGCGGGTAACTATCAATTTTTTCTATGTGGTTTAAGTAGGCGGATTGTACTAGGAAAGTTAAGAGGCCTTTTAGGTTTATTTGCTGTTTTACTGCTTGGCTGTATAGCTTATGAGCCGACAGACTTAAATCATTGTTGTACATCTTGTTTGCACATATGGGTTTTAGTAATGGGGCGTGAGAGGTTAAGGCGTATAAACGCTCTCCTGCGGCGGGATTTTTGGTTACTTGGGCGAAGATTGCTTCCTCATGGGCGGTGGTTTGACGGGAGATATCCGCGCCGTTTTTTGCAGCGTTTAATAGGGTTGGAATAAGCTCTTCGCCTATTTTGTTTGGGTCTGCGGCGGTTAGAGTACGGAACAAGCCCTCGTACATATATATGCTGTGGCAGCCGTAGCTGTAGGCGCGGGCGAAGTAGCTGTAGGCCTCTGTATATTCTTTAGCGGCTTGGTGCAGCTGACCTATCATAACGTCGTAGTGCGGTGAGTACTCGGATGATTTTAGTTGCGAAAGGAAGGCTTTGCGGTACTTTTTTGCGGCACGGCTGCGGCTTTCTATTATTGCCAAATATGCTTCTAGGAAACGGAATGCGTTATAGTAGAAGGGTTCGTTGGTTTTAAGGAAAGAGCGGTAGCTTGCGGCTGCTTCCAACATACTTGTTGCGGTATCTAGGTGCCTTGATTCTATGGCCATGAAGATGGCTAATGAATACAGCCAAGCACTGGGTTCGTTTTGACGGTGGGCGGCCATTGCGCCTAGGTAGGCTTTTTCTAGGTATTGGTGATTGTCTTGGGCGTGGGAATTGACCGGCGGCATGTGGAATGCTTGCCAGTTGCGCATGGAGTATATGATGGCTGTTTTTGCGTTGTCACTTGTGGCCATACGGCCATCAAGTTGTGACAGTTGCTGCTTTGTCATTTTACCCCTCCATGGGTGTGGATTGCTTCGTTGGTTACCATTCCCCGATATTTAGGTGCAGGCGCTGGTGGAAAACTTGCCCTATAGATTGTACCCTTACATCTATATACGTAGAAACATAAGGAAGCCTGCGAAACAGCCGCTGTGCGCTTGCTAAGGCTGACGGCCTTATTTCGAAGGGTATGGAGTGTGTCAGGCCTATCATATGGGATTGGGCGAAGAAGCGTACGTATTTATCGCGGCTGAAAACATCTGCCCGCATGTTTGCGCCGGTGTTGTTTTCTATTATTATGCTGCCCTTGTCTTCGTAGCGGAAGCCTTGCTGGTTTAGCTTTATGGTGAAGTTGGGCGCGCGGCGGAAGTTTACATCCAGTATGCTGCTTGTATTTGATATGGTTCCTACTTGTATATGTTCGCGTGTGAAGTTTTGAGGGATTTGAAGGGGGTCTACCGTTAGCTCTACTGTGGCATTATTGTTTTGGTTGTAATCGGCGGCTGATAGGCGTGTGGTTGATAGTGTTAACCATGGCGCACCGGATAAGGTGGTTATTGGGGCATCTGCGTAGCCGTTATCGGATTTTTGGATGTGGAATTGCCGGAGTATTTTGCCGGGCGGGCCTTGGGTTATGTTTATCTGATGTGTGCTAAGGGTTAGGGTGGTCTTGTTTTTTAGGTTGGATAGTATGAAGAAATTATCCATTGCCCGCTCGCGGTTAACATCTTTGTGCAGGCTTTCGTAGACTTCCATGTATGGGTAGTTTGTGGAAAGAAGTAGCATGTAAAATTCGCTTGAAGTAAATAATCGCCGTGCGGCTTGGGGGTGCTCGCTGGCATAGTTATAGAAATCTCTTATTGAGGTTATTGTGGGGCCTTCGGGTGTGGGGATGGTCATTGTTGTGGAGTTTATTGTTATTGGTAGGGCTATTTCACCGCCGGTGGATGTTATATAGGCTTTTGTTTTTGTGAACCCGGCAGAGGAGTTATCTTTTTCTGGTGAGTAGGTGTAGGTAATAGTTTGGGAATTGCCGGTCCAGCTTGCGGGTGCGAAGGCAATGGCACGGTTACGCGTGAGTATATGCCCGGTTAGCACGCCGCCTCCGGTGTTTTTTATTGTGAAACTGCCTGTGTGTTGGCCGGTTTCGATGGATATGTGGTTTGTGCTTAGTTCTAGGGTTGGTAGGGGGTATTCGTATGGGGAATTATGCATTTGGTCACCGCTCTGATTATAGTAAAAAAAAATTAAAACTGTCGCAAATATATAAGTTGTACCGATTATAAGTAATCCGCTTGTCCTGTAGTTGAAAAGAGCCTAATCTGTTTGGTTTTGATACTTTGGTCAAACCTTTTTAAGCCCAGTAAATTAAACATTCTCGCCTTTTATCGCAAGTTGCATGATTTTGTCCAAGTTAGACTTGAGCGCATCATTAATAGCCTGCGCCGACGACTGCGCGTGCAGGTTTATAAACGCGCCAAGCCCGTCACCCAATGATTGCGTTAGCCCTTGCAAGGAGGATTCGTAGGCTTGCAAAGCCGTTTCTAGTGTTTGCTGGTTGCGCTCTATATAGCTTGTTTGGTGGGTTAGTGCTTCCTGCTGGGTATTCATAAGCCGGATACCATTTTGTACGGATTCTATGGACGTCACTAGCGCAACCAACTGCTCGGACAGCGCGCTGGAATGACCTTGCAGGTGTTTTGCCAGCAGGTCTGCGGAGGTTTGCAGTCTTAGGCTACTTTGGCCCATGCGGTCAGAGGTTTCGTTCATGGTAGTTTGCAGGCTTACCGCTTCGCCAAGGGCGGATTCCCAGCTTTTTAGGGTGTGGGCTAGGTTTTCGTTCATGTTTATCAGTTTTTCGTCCATGGCGGCGGCTAGGGCCGGGCCTACTGCCAGTGTAGTTTCTGTCATGGTTTTACCTATGGATGCTGTGGTTTCAGCCATGGTCTTGCCTATGGATGTAGTAGCTTTGGCTAATCCGTCCGCAATGGCGCCCATTATATTTTCAAGGTTAGAGGTCATGCTTGAGATGGCACCCGTAAGGTCGTTTTTAAGGCGCAGTAATGCCCCGCTGGTGTCGGAGGCGTAGAAGCGGCCTACCTCCCGCTCGATATAAATTAGCAGCTCGGCGGCCAATTGCTCTCTTGCCATTTGAAAATTAAAGAATGCGGTAAATATCCTTGTAATTAAGAATAGCGCAACCGCAAGCAACCCGTAGACGAAGGCATAATCTGTAAAAATTACAGCTAGAATCAGGCCTATCCATAGGATAGCCCGTTCCATTTCTGATACAAATGGCAGCATCCCATCGTACCGCCAGCCAAGGAAGCTCATTTGCGAGATTTGCCTTTGAATTAGCTGAGTGGTGGGGACTTGGGTTACGGCCTTGTCGGCTACACGCTTGTATTCTGTTACGGTTTTAGTAAGCAGCGCGCATTTTAGCATTTTCAGGTCGTCCAGACTTTTTATTTCCTTTTTAGCATCGCTACGGAATGATAGCAGTGCGGCACGAAAATGGATATGCGCGAAAATACGCAGTAATATTGTTAGTACCGCTATGGTTATGAAGACTGCCATAATTGCTATATGGCTATCTTGATAGTTTAGGGTTTCGAATAGGTTAGTTAGGAAATCAGGCATATTTGAATCAGCCCCTTGCTGTAAGATATAGTGGTTTCATTTGAGAATGAGGATTTCTGTCACTCACAAATAAAACACTTTCATTAGCTATAGCAATTTCAATCCTGCATTTTGGATTGAAATAGCTATATTGTTATGCGCAGGTTGTATACTTGCTTGGTTGCGTAATGTTCCCCGGCAATTTAATACCTGTGTAAGAATAATACAAAATTGAGGATTTTAGAAGCCCTGTACAGTTTGTGCAGATAAAAACAATTGTATCTACGCTCCTTAAATAAAATATGTGCTACAATCACTTCAATTTATTTTACGGAGGTTTTATATGATTGCTGAACTAAAAAAGTTATCACCAGAAGATGGTATAGAAGTTTACAACATGCTTCAAGAAATCCCTAAAGACGAAAACGGCTATATGAACGGTGTAAATGGCTGCAATTATGAAGAGTTTAAACTATGGCTTCAACGCAATAATGATATAGCTAATGGGGTAGGCCTAGAAGATTGGATGGTTTCGCAAACCACTTACTGGCTATATATAGACGGCATGCCGGTAGGTACGGGCAAATTGCGCCACCGCCTAACAGAAAAACTTATGGAAGACGGCGGCCATATAGGATACGCTATTTCACCCTCTTACAGGAATCGCGGGTATGGCAAAATACTTCTTAAGTTGTTAATTAATGAGGCAATGAAAATAGGAATAGACCGCATTCTGATAACAGTACAAAATCATAATACAGCCTCAATACAAGTAGCTATTGCCAATGGCGGGATTATAGAAAAGGCCAATGAAACACGGCACTATATTTGGTTTTACGGGTTTTGATACTAATGACAAAACCGGAAACGTAACACTAAAAGCTTACCGCCCAATTAACCCAGTCAAGGACATAAATATAAGATACAAGTCAAAAGGAATCCAAACGCCCCATATAATAAAGCGCACAGCCAAACGCAACTTGCTTTTATTAGCACCGCTTTTTTGAATTAAAATTGAGACGATAATAGCACTTACACATACAACCAATGAAGCCAAACAAAGCATAAGCCCTATAACCGATGGCGTAAAGCTAAACATAGTATCAAAAAATGCTCCGGCTTGATTTAAGTCTAGTGCCGTAATGGCTTCTGATGATATAGTGGAATAATAGGCGATAATAAGAAATATCAACCCAAAGTCCATCCAGTCTATGATGTTATAAATCTTTAGAAGTTGTGACTTCCTATTTTCTACATTTTCTGTTGCCCATGTGTCATTATGCATTTCTCTTAGCGCTCCTTTTATGCTTATTAATGCTTTGAGTATAACGTGGGGGATAATGGTGAAGAAGTTACATTTGTCATTAATGTAGCTTAAAAATTAATTCATATGATAAATTGAGTACAGTTGAAAATGATTTTATATGATAGTGAGGGTGGTAATAATGGAAACAACATGGGTAGATTGGATAGTAGAATTGCAAGCAATAGCACAAGCGGGCCTGCATTACTCAAAAGATATTTATGATATCGAACGCTTTAAACGAGTAAGAGAGATAACCGCTGAAATAATGAGTAAACAATCAAGTTTACCTCTTGATGTAGTAAATGATTTATTTTGTAATGAAACTGGATATCAAACACCTAAGATGGATACAAGAGCGGCTATCTTTCAAAACGATAAAATACTATTGGTTAAAGAAGAGGATAAATGGTCTTTGCCGGGCGGATGGATTGATGTAAACGAATCTGTACAGTCAAATACTATAAAGGAAGTTAAAGAGGAAGCTGGGCTTGACATAATACCTCTTAGGTTAATTGCGGTACAGGATAGAAACAAACATAATCACCCCCGGTACGCTTATGGTATATGCAAGATATTTGTCTTGTGCGATATTATATCGGGCGAGTTTCAGCCAAACTCTGAAACATCTGAAAGTAGGTTTTTTGCTTTTAATGAATTGCCTGAATTAGATAACGCGAAAAACACAGCCGAACAAGTACGCATGTGCTTTGAGGCTTATTATGATAATAATTGGGTAGTTAGATTTGACTGATGATAAGCAACAGTTAAACTCATCTTGACATAAGTAGATAATCTACATATACTATATGTAGATTATCTACTTATTGCGAGGTGCAACCATGCCATCAGAAAAAAACATGCCATCGGGCAATACAACCATGTTGGTACTACGACTATTGGAAGCTAAGGACATGTATGGTTACCAAATTATAGAGGAGTTGTCCCAAAAATCTAACGACATATTCCGCCTTAAAACAGGTACCCTATACCCAATACTGCATGGTTTGGAAAACGACGGGATGGTAACATCCTACGACTCTGGCACAGCCGGCCAGCGCATAAGGAAGTATTATAAGCTAACCGCCAAAGGCAAAGGCCTTCTGGCAAAAAAGCAAGATGAATGGGCGGCATATTCTAAAGCCGTTAGCAACATAATGGATGGGGGTGCGGCCAATGTCTTCGCATAATAACTTAATAAACGAATATGTTACCGCAGTCTGCCAACAAGTCCGCTGGAAAAAAGCCCGCCCTCGAATAGCGGATGAATTATCTATCCACATAGCAGATACCCGAGACGCATACGAGTCCGAAGGCCTAACCCGAGCCGATGCAACTGCCCAAGCCATAACAGACACAGGCGACGTGGCAGTAGTAGGTACACAATTTGACCGCGTACACCGCCCTAAGCCCCAATGGGGGATGCTGGGTACAACCGCTACGCTTGTGGTACTAGGCTTAGCTGTTTACGCGTTCTTTGCAGGCGGTTTATCTTTGGATAGGCTGTTGTTTACGGGCATAGGCATAGCCGGCCTAGCTGCTGCCTACTTCATAGACTTCACATGGCTTGTTAAATACCCAAAGACACTACTTTTCACGGTTTCCGCATTTTCTATTGCTGTTATATTTATGCGCAGCCTACGCATTATCATCAGTGGTTTAAGCCTTACAAGGGCAAACATACCTTTCGGCCCTACGGGGACTGGCATTATATTTTTCTCATTAGGTGATGTGGTTACATTGGTTTTCCCGCTAACCCTTGCCATAATAATTTTTTACGCTAAAGGTAAGGGCTATTGGGGGCTTATAATCTCTTGGTTATCTTTTATGCTTTTGGTTCTAATTGCACTTGGAATGTCGGTAGGAGGAGGGGCACGCTTTGGTGCTATCGCCTTTATGTTGTTTGGTATCGCTATAGCCAAGGATTTGTTTAAGGTGAAGAAGATACCTGCTGTTTTATTAACCTTTGGCCCGTTTATATCTATTGGATTATTTGTATTTGTGACTATGAATCAATTCCAAAGAGAAAGGCTTATAGCAATTTTTATGCCATCCAGTGCGCCAGTTACCCGTGGCTTTTGGGCCTTGACAACGCGGGCAATATTGCGTGATGCGGCATGGTTTGGGCAAGGTGGTACAGACGCGCTTGCTATGCTATTTCCGTTCTCGCAGTCACCGCCTGTGCAAGTTCAGTATACTTCGGTGCTTACGGCGCTTATTGGGCTTATGGGTTGGATATCTTTTGTGATTATCTTCAGCATCTTGATGTTTTTCATAGTAAAGGGAATATTGCGCTGTTTAAAACAAAAAAGTAGTCTAGGTTTTCTGGTTTCTTCTGCTATAATGCTGACATTTTCTGTGCAGGCATTCGAATATATAATGTTTAATCTCGGCTTTCAAATAGCTTCGCCCATGTCCCTGCCGCTAATAGTTTCGAGTAACGCGGCCCTTGTGATAAACATGGTATTAATCGGTTTTATGCTGTCGGTATTCCGCACAGGGGACGCTATAATGGATAAACATCATGATACAAAAACCGGGAAGCTTGTAAACTGGGATGATGGCAGGCTAATTATTAATTTTAAGCATAAAACCGGGCAAAAAGCATAAGTTTAACAAATCAATCAAACTATTAAAAAACCCTGCTTCGCAATGAAACAGGGTTTTTTGATGGCCATAAAAGAAAGGGAAACAGCCATATGTCACGATTTAACTGATTTTACGACTTCGCTTGCCACTGCTATATATTTTTTCACATCCTCAAAATCGGGTACAGTCATATCATAATAAATCGTACTTGCGCAAACATCTTTTGAATCGCCCATCAATTCAACTTTTGTTCTTCGTCCGCATTCCCGTGCATGCGGGTCGCAATGTTGCACCTTAGCAAATATTTTTTTAGCTAATTCCGGAGATGATACTGCTATCTCTTTTAAAATTTCATTGGTCAAATCAGGTTTGCGCGGGCTTTGCACCCAATTTGTCCCATGATTCTTCCCGACTCCAAATTCTCTAGTTCCGTACTGCAATCCACAAGGTGATGCATATGTTAAATGGTTGTTTTTATCAATTGTCCTTCTAAATTTTAAGCTGCTTTTCACATCTTTTAATAAGAACTCGTCCATTTTGAACATTTCATCATGGACTTCAGGCGGCAAGCCCTTTACAAACATTTCGAAGGGCGTAAGTTCAGGTAAATTTGTAAGTTCCTTTGGTATGCTTGGTTCATCCTTCTCATACTCGGTTACAGCTAAGGATTTCATCGTTAATTTTGTGTCAGTACCACTGCTTAGCGCAATAGCTATACCATCTAAAAATTCGTCAGGTATGGCATTGTTCCGCAGTGCTTCGATATAATCCAGCTTGTCAGAAGCATAGCAATGCGTATCATTGGCAGTGGCCCACATCATCTTACTGCCGAATATCACAGATATGTCTACATATTCTTTTGATGGTAAACCACTGTAAGATACGAAGCTTGCCGACTTATTATCGCCAAATATTGATGACTTGGAAACAGTAAATATATTGGTGGAGCTTGTATGCCCACCGTTGAAGTATACATTTCCCCTGCCTATATATAATCTTAATTGTGATGTTACTTGGTTAGTTCTTAAAAATTTTAGCTTTACCTTCATATCGATACAGAAGGGTAGCTTATATTTCCCGGGAACAATGACATGATGCCGGCCCTTACCAAGGTTTGCTTCCTCTGCCGGTACGTGAAGTTCACCGTCTTCAAGTTTCATTTTGAATTTGTTTTTCGGCTTCAGTGATTCGAGTGGTATATCATATGTTTTCATTTTAAATCCCCTTCGAATATTTTTTATAGGTATGATATTTCATTGTCAAACCATATTTCAATAACATCGCTTATATCCAAAACAGAATCATCCAGTGGTATGCGAAGCCCACGGCAGCCGCCGTCACAATGGCTGCTTATCCCACTTTTTTTCCCACAGCAATATCCTTTTGCCATCATCTCTTGTAAATATAACGGAAATTTTTCGACGGCGGAGGCGTATTTATGTGCATTCTCGGCTTTGACGCTTATCTGATAACCATTGTTTAGGGATGCATTAATAGCCCATATTTCCTTTTTTCTGCATGAATAATAAATCTTGACCCAGTAATCCTTTATCTTGATATCGCAGCTAAGCCCTTTATCCAGATAGCGTTGATGCAGTTTCAGCAGGTAATCTTGAATATCACCTGATAAATGTTGAATAGTGTCCTTCAAAATTGAAACGGCTTCGGTTTTCTCTTTTTTAATAACCCTGTAATCACAGCGTAAAAAAATATCAGTGCAATCATTTGACCAGAACTTTTTATGCGCTATAGCCATGACTTTAAGCCCTGTCAACATCGCAGGATTTTCTGGGTAAGTGATGGTCATTAATCCGGTTGTCGTAAAATCCGGCTTTTTTTCATGTAAATCCAAACCGCCGAAGCATAAGCCGCAATCCGAAAGGAAACGTAGGCACTGCATATTTTTTGAAGCGGACAGTTTCTGATTAAATATGGTACCTTCGGCGGCAATGGCCCCGGCATCATCTGTCAACATGCCTGAAATGCCAATATTCATAAGTAGATACCCTATGTTGTGCAAAAATGGATAATGTACTGATATAGCGCTACGGTTATCGAAAGCATGGGCAATTTTCTTTTTATTGTCATAAGCATCACCTTCAGCAATTAGAATATCACACAGCTTATATAAAAAATCTCTAAATACGAGAACGCCTTTCCGTATGCATTCCTCGCTAGCAATATCCTCAAATATAGGGTTGATGGCGTAGGTATCTGGAATTTCGTGCGGGATTAAGTGCTTCATATGCCTTGCCATATCACATAATGTCTTTCGCATTTATATCACCTCATCTATGATATTGTTTTTTACTTTGATAGGAACATATCTTTGTAGTTGTTCGTAACCAAGCCCCCTCTTAATATCGTCATCGTTGTGGGCCATATGTCCCATAACACCGCGGCTATCGTCATATTCAAAATTTGTACCCTCAATCCATTTGAAAATCTTATCTTCAACTTTGTGCAGGCTTTCGTCATCGCCATCTATGCTAACAGATAACGCATACAGGCCGCCCTCAAATTCGATTATCTCAAACGGGGAAGTGTCAGCTGCGGTAATATGTTCTTTTACCGCCATTATATATTGAAATTTATTATCTTTTCGAATTAAAAAATCGGTACATCCGAATATAACATTATCAAAAAGCCGCTCTAGCCGCCCTTTTTGCCATGCCCAAGACATTAATACGCCCCATTCGTCCCATCTGCCGTATTTAGATGTTACAGCCCTAAACTTTGGTATCCTAACAACCATCACATCCGGAATCTTGTTGTCCAATTTCTCTGTTATTTCAATCAAGCGGTCAACTTTTGTTGTATTGGGCTTACCTATATAATCAACACTTATGAATTGAGTTTCAATCACTTTGGCCTTTTCGTATAACATCTTGATGCCGGAGTTGTCAGCGAAATTAATACACTCAACTTCACGTATGAAATCTATTACTATCTCTTTCAACTCATGTAAAAGTGCGACTTCATCGTCTATGCTTTGTACTTTCTTACCAAGTACATCTAAAACAATATCCGAACCGGAAGTATTAAAAATCCGCTGTATGTCTTTAATGCCGATGTTAAGCTTGCGTAGTATTAGTATCTGCTCGAGCCGCCTGACTGCGTTTTCGTCGTACATTCTGTAAGCGTAATCGCCGCTACGGGTGCTGTTAATTAGCCCCATATCCTCGTAATAACGCAGTGTACGGGTTGTAACATCATAGTTACTTGATATATCTTTGATTTTGATTAGATTATCCATGGATGCCTCCTTAAATTTTATTTGATTAAGCAGAAAAAGAACTAGATATACTGCTTTATAGGCATCAAGGACTTGCCCATCGCTTCATCTGACGTGTGAAACATCCGCGAAGCGGATTTTCATACCAACCGATTTGTGCCGCCGCCAAAGGCGGCATGGATTAAATTATGAATAATATAAAGTCTTACCCAAAGTAAAAGTCAATAGGCTTCATATAAATGTTTTATCTTGCTGGTATTGCGGGGTAATAGTGTATTTATGTCAACTCGTTATTACCAAAAAATGCAAAGTACATCTGGTCACAAAACCCCACCCTCATCCGTGTTATATATGTGTACACAACCAACCCAATAACACGGAGGTGCATAATGGAGGCTGCCATAGTGTCAAAAACTTATCCCGCATGGGACATCACACTCGAATCAATGGTAGATACTCATGGCAGGTCAATACTACGGTACTGTCATCTACTTCTAAGGGATTATCACGAAGCCCAAGATGTAGTCCAAACTACATTCTTAAAAGCATTTACAAGCCGCAGCCGTATAAAGGGAGAGCTTTCTCCTTGGCTGTACAAGGCGGCATATAACAACTGCATAGATATATTGCGTAAGCGCAAAAAGCAATCTTTCATAGAAGATGAGCGCGAGGAGGCCTCATACCATATGGAAGAAGGGATGAGCGAAGACATAAAAGCCGCGCTAGGCGTACTAACCCCAGAAGACAGGGCCTTAGTAATAAGCCGGGTAATAGACGGCATGGACTTTAAACAGCTATCCCAAATCTATGGCACAAGCGACGCAACCTTACGCAAGCGATACGAACGGGCAAAGAAAAAACTAGCCAATGCGCTACGCGGTTTGGAGGACAGATATGAATATGTATGATTGGGACGAAAATCTCATTAAAAACGCGCTGGAAAGCGTTAAAACACCTGATTTTGATATCGTAAAAGGAGTTGAGGCAAGAATGAAATCCAAAAAAGGCATAGCCCGCAGGGGTATAGTATTAGGGTTTTTGGCCGCGTGTTTTATGGTAGTAACGGTAGCAGCGGCGGCTTATGTAAGTACCGGTTCCGATTTGTTAAGAACATTTTTTTCTGGCGGCACAATCTATTTAGAAGAGCATGTACAAACGCCTGGCGAGTATGTAACAGACGGTAGATACGTGCTAACTGTAGAGCAGACATTAGCAACTACACACCAAGCCCTTGTTATCTTCTCTGTAGAAGCGCTGACATACGATGCAATAGCAGTGCTTAACGCAACATGTGAAAATGGCTTTAGCACCTTCATGGGTATGGACACCATCGACTTCGGCCCCGCAGATAGGCAAACCCTTGCCCATAATGGCAGCACGGTTCTTTTTGGTGGCTGGTCTCAACATGAAATAGTAGAAAGAAGAACCGACACCAAGCGTTATTTTGCCATCGCTGCATCAGATATGGTAAATGAGAATGGTGAAGACTTTTTTATCCGCCTAAACAAAATGGCAGACGCGCAAAAAATAATCATTTCTATGGTAACAAACATAGAAACACATGAATTTGTGCTTACCTGCGCAATAGGTGAATACGCTGTGTTAAGGCTCACACCGCTTGGGCTAACTCTTGAAAGAACTGTAAGCGGTGAAGGTGATATATTGGCTAACATGGTTTCCGGCCTCTATTTCCGTACAAGCGACGGCGAAATAAACACCTTTAACCAGCTGCTGCGCAAAGACGCAATCAAGCTTGTAGAGTGGAGCGAATATGGTAATGAATATATTCGTTACGAAATGGTTGCTTTGTTTAGGGAAATAACAAGCATGACCGAACTTGCCGGGATTATCTTAGGCAATGTAGAACACGACGTTAATGATACAACGCTTACAACACCGTTTACACCAGACTCAACTATCCAGCAATTTATGATGCAGCCTTACCTAATGGGGCATTTGTGGATTCCACTAGAAGAGCTTTGCAAGCAAATTGGTGCGTACTTCCGCTGGGATAGCGAAGCCAACACTGCTACAGTCGTGTACCGCAACTCCACTTTTGTGATAGAGGTAGACAGCTCCATAATCATAAGAAACGGCGAATCAATTGATTTACTAAGCGATGATACAACATTTATGTCACAAGACAGCGGAGTTATTGTTTCATCCAGACTGTTTGACCTAATGGGGATTGGCGTTACCGCTATAAATCAGTTTGACGAATATTGGAATGCGCGCCCGCTAAGCGAGTGGATGTGGATTGTAATGCCGTAAACTAAACAACATTGTAACAAATGTATCTATGTAATTTAGCAACACTTTTAATACGTTTCGTGCATTGCATCAAAATATTGTGGCAAGCGTTGAGCGAAGCAATCCAAGTATGATGAAATCTTCAAGTCTGCTGGATTGCTTCTTCGCTACGCTTCTCATAATGAACGGGGTAAGTACATAATATCAGAAGGAAAAGGCATAGCGGCCCGCCATCGGTATACGAAAAACCAAAACAAAGATACATTCTAAAAGTATCAGAATCGTATTTGTTTAAATAACTGTCGGGCGATACAGCTCCATACTTATGCCGGTATTCTTCTACATGTTGTTTATGGTTTCTTCAAAAGCTTTTTCGTATTTTTCCATGCTATCAACAAAAGCAATGATTTCATCGTCGCCAAAACATTCCCAAGTCTTATCTTCTGCAGCATCTAAGGCGTTAATAATTCCTGTGGCATATTCCTTGCCTTTTTCGGTAAGGAATATATTTTTATTTCTACGGTCTTTTGCTTCTTTTAACTCTACATAGCCCTGTTCCCAAAAGTTTGTAATAACAGAGTTTACAAGCTGCTTTGGTAAGGCAAGATTTTCACAAATATCTTTTTGGGTGTAAAATTCTTGGGAAGTGTGAAAATCATAAATAAATTCTAAAATCATAAGGCTCGTAAAATTTAACCCCTTTTTTTTAGCATAAAGGTTAAATAAGCAGTCGATTCTGTGCCAGATTTTATTAAACTTCGTCCGGGCTTCCTCTAATAATGCCTTATCCATGCCGTACCTCCTATGCGTAGTTATACTTTTCATATTGCCTGTACCACCTTTGCCATAATTATAACTAATTATTGGCTAGAATGCACAAAAAAAGACAGCCATTGGCTGCCTGAATAAATACAGTATGAAAATTGCCCCATCAAAAAGATAATAGGAAATATAGCCAGTGTTGCTAACACCGATTATAAAAGTACATTAGCACAAAAATGCTCACTTGTAAAGCTTTCGTACAAAAAAACGCAAAAATACATATTTCGTATGGGTATCAATTGCGTAAATGCATAGCACCGCCTAATACCGGGTTTTACTTCTTGCAAGCCATTGATTAAAGTCTATTAAAAATTCGCCACGACGGGGCGGGGCGACCGCAACGCAGTGAGGAAGCGTAGCGGGGATTCATTCCCCGCGAAGTGGCGGGGGCTTGGGGGCAGCGCCCCCATTCAAAAGGAGGCAAGGCCAATGGCACACATAGAAATAAGCGGAATCTCCAAGGCCTACAAAATCTACGAACGTCCAGAAGGCAGATGGGGCTTATTAAAGGGCGCGTTTATGCGCAACACCCGTGTTGTACAGGCGCTTAGCGGTATAACTTTTTCTGCCATGCAGGGGGAACTTGTGGGGCTTATCGGCCCAAACGGCGCGGGCAAATCCACAACGGTAAAAATAATGAGCGGCATACTTACACCCGATAGCGGCACATGCCAAATCCACAACCGGGTACCATGGAAGCAGCGCAAAGCCCATGTCGCCGATATTGGTGTGGTTTTCGGGCAGCGCAGCCAGTTATGGTGGGATGTGCCTATTGAGGATTCGTTCCGTTTGTTGCGTGATATCTACGATATAGCAGAGGAAAATTTCCGCACAAGGCTTAATGAACTTTCGGAAGCATTAGACATAGGCGGCCTGCTTAAAACCCCCGCGCGGCAATTATCACTGGGGCAGCGAATGCGGTGCGAAATTGCCGCCGCGATTTTGCATCGCCCTAAGCTATTATTCTTGGACGAACCCACAATAGGTTTAGACGCGGTTTCTAAACTAGCCCTGCGCGCATTCTTAAAGAAAGAAAACCAAAATACCGGTGTAACAGTTTTGCTAACCACCCATGACATGGATGATGTGGAAGCGCTTTGCAGCCGCGTAATGGTAATTGGCCATGGCAAGCTACTTTATGACGGCGGGCTGGATGGCTTAAAAGCCAAATACGCCGCCTATCAAGGGCAGGATATAGACGAAGTAATAGCCGCTATGTATAAGGAGCTTGCTCTATGAGCCGGACGGTGAAGGCCTGTGCGTCACTTTTTACGATACGTGTGGCGGAAAACATGCAATACCGTGCGGCGGCCATTGCCAACTCAAGTATCACTATATTTTGGGGGCTTATGCAGATTGTGATGTTCACGGTATTTTTCACAATGGGCGATGCCTCCGGGGCCGCCATGACATTGCCACAAACCGTAACCTACGCGTGGCTGGTGCAGATTATGATGGGCTTTATAGGCCGGCTGGGGCTGGACGCCGAAATCCGTGTAAAAATCATTAACGGGGATGTCGCTCTCGACTTGTGCCGCCCATTGGATATTTACACCCACTGGTATGTAAAAACCATCGCTAATAGGGTCGGAAGCTCTGTTTGGAGGGCCGCTATCACTTTGTTTGCGGCAGTGATTATGCCTGTGGCTTTTCGGCTTTCTCCGCCTGCATCGGTTTTCGGGTTTGCGTTGTTTTTTGTGTCTGTATGCAGCGGGATGCTGCTGTGCGCGGCCTTTGCTATGCTTCTTTCTGCCATTAGGGTGGGGCTTACATGGGGCGAGGGGCCTACCTACATTTTTGAAATGGTAGGGGCGTTTTTAAGTGGCATGTATTTTCCTTTGCAATTGTGGCCGGACTTTATGCAAAGGGTGCTTGTCTTGCAGCCTTTTGCGGGGCTTATGGATATCCCGTTTAGGCTATACCTTGGTCTGCTTGCGCCATATGAAAGTATTTGGGCTATTGGGCTACAAGTATTTTGGACGGTGGTTTTTATAGCGGCGGGCAGAATTTTGCTTAACCGTAGAGTGTCTCAGCTTATTGTACAAGGGGGTTAAGTCATGATTAAAGAATTTAGGCTGTACAGGCAGTACATCAAAATCAATCTTTTGTCTGGGATGGAGTATAAGGGTTGGTGGCTGATGATTTTTCAGGTTTTAGTTGTGACTATCGTCGACCCGTTGACGGTTGTGTTGGTGTTTAGCCGCTTCGGAAGTATTGGCGAATGGACCATGGAGCGGATTTTGCTAATCTACGCCATGGCCTTTACTTCTTACGGGCTTGCGGAGTCCTTTTTCCGCGGTTTCACTTATTTCCCCGAACATTTGATACGTACCGGTAATTTTGACAGGATTCTTCTGCGGCCTAAGTCGTTATTTACTCAGGTGTCTGCATCGTTTTTTCATGTGCACCGTACTGCGCGGGTGGCGGTTGGGTTATGTATTATTTTTTGGGCTTTGTCGCGTTTGAATGTTGATGTTACTTTTCTTAACGCAGTTATACTTGTTTTTGCGCTGGCTGGGGGCATGATGACATATGCGGGCGTTATTGTTATAAGCGCAAGTGTTGCTTTTTTTACGATTAAGGCAATGGATTGGATTTATATTTTCACCAGCGCAAGCCGCGAAGTTGCTAGGGTGCCTATAGACTATGTGCCGCGTGTACTGCGGTATATGTTTACATTTTTGATGCCCATGCTGGTGATAAGTTACTTCCCCGCGTCTGCTATTGTAGGTTTTGGTGGCGCGGCGTGGAGGGGCTGGCTGGCGCTGCCGGCTGGAGCTTTGTTTTTTTGGATGTCCATGTTGGTGTGGCGGGTTGGGGTTAGGCATTATCAAAGTACGGGGAGTTAGGGGTTTACGATTTGACGTTGGCGGTGGCGCAAAGTAAAATTTACGCAAGCGCAAAGTTAGCGTTAAAAGGAGGAGCATACTATGGAAGCGTACGAAAAATACCGCAACGATAAGGACATAATCAAAATCCTAAATACCATCAACGAAATGCAAAAAGGAATGTTTACGGGATGCCATTGTTGCCACGGTATAAACCATGCGATGTTCGTGGTTGATACCACCGAATATATACTTGCATCGCTATCCTACGATGCAAGAACCATAGAACTTGGCAAGATAGCGGCACTAATGCATGATATAGGAAGCATAGCCGGAAGATGGAATCATGCCCGCAAAAGCGCCGCGTTAACAGAAGTATTTCTAGACGGCCAAATGTATTTTTCACCGGAGGAGAAAAGCGTAGTAACCCAAGCAATTGAAGACCATTCAGGCGGCAAACACATATCAAGCCCAATAGGTGCGGCGCTGTTAATAGCAGACAAAATAGATATCTCAAAAAGAAGGGTTCTGCCTTACGAGACGATAGACCCATGGCATAAAAACCTTTTGGGAATAGATAATGTAGAAATTCATGTCACAAGTTGCGCCATAACAATTAATTACATTACAAGCGAATCATTTTCTAAGGATTTGCTTGTAAGCGATTATGCAAAGGGCTTCGAACTACCGGTAAAGGCCGCCGGATATTTGGGCTGCACTTGTCACTTTCAATTTAATGGCGAAGATGAAAATTTAGCTTAAAGTAGTAACGATATAAGCGGCACCGTAACCACACAAAGCAGCGTCCCCACAATCACAAGCCGTGTAGCCGCCACAGAGTCACCGCCAAACTGCTCTGCAAAGATAGCAGTATTGGCAGCGGGGGGCATGGCCATTAGCGTAACTATTGTGCCTAGCATAATTGGGTTGGGTAAAAACCACCGCAGTGCAAACAGGCTGGCAATGGGTATAACAATAAGCTTAACCGCGTTTGGCGGTAGCACTCGCAGGTCTGTAAATGTTTCTTTAAGCGGCTCCTTGGCCAGTAGCGCCCCAATTAAAATCATAGAAAGCGGAGAATTCAAATCAGCAATAAGCGCAACGCCGCTCTCAATGGGCGCGGGCAGCCGGAACCCTGTAAGGAAAAATATAAACCCGATTATAGTCCCCGCCAATGCGGGGTTTTTTATTATTACCTGAAGCGGGCTTGTTTTGGATGTACCCTCGGTGTCAAATATCTTCACGCCTATTGTAAAAGTTATCAGGTTAAAAGAGGCCAGTGCCATAGCTACATAAAAAAGCCCTTCATATCCAAATACTGCGGTAATAACCGGTATGCCCATAAACCCAACATTGCCAAAGGTTAGCCCAAACCGCCAGCTTTGGCGTTCTTGCAGGCTTGCCTTCATTACCCGTGCAACGCCTAGCCCAAGTACCCCGCCCGCTAGGAAAATTGCCCCGGTGATAAAAAATGTAGCCACGCTTTCCAGCAAAAGCGCTGTAGAGAAGGGCCTCATTAGCGACATAAATACTGCACAGGGCATGGCCACTTTTACAAGCAGCGAAAGCATGCCTGCGGTATGGGTGTCGTTAAACAGCTGCCGCCGCCTGCAAAAAAAGCCCACGGCTATACATAGCGCTAGGGCAATTAGGCTGTTGGTGAATGTGAGAAATAATCCGTTCATGCTAACTGATTCTCTATAAGTTTGCATATTTCTTGTAAATATTTATTCTCCAACTCCTCAAAACGGTTAGGAATGGGGCTGTCTACGTCCAGCACGCCGTAGACTTGGCTGTTTATGATGATAGGGATTACTATTTCAGATTGAGACGCGGAGTCACAGGCAATATGTCCGGGGAATTTATGCACGTCTGGCACTATTTGCGTTTTGCGCTGGGCTACGGCGGTGCCGCATACGCCTTTGCCTACTTGTATACGTATACAGGCTGGCAACCCCTGAAATGGGCCAAGTACCAGCTCGCCGTCTTTCATGATGTAGAAGCCTACCCAGTTAATGCGGTCCATATAGCCGTTTATAATGGCAGATATGTTGGCTAGGGTTGCTATTTCGTCTTTGTCGTCTTCAAGCACTCGCTTGGACATATAGGTCATTAGTTTGTAGTTGTCTTCAGTGTTTGGTTGCCTTTTTACACGATACATATGATCACTCGTTTCCGATTTATTATTCTGCGGTGCAAACAAAAAGGCATGATTTCTTTGGGATATTTATTGTGCCTTCTGTTACTCGTATGTTTTCGAAGTAGTTGTATAGCATGCCACTGTTTTCCTTGTTGTAGCCCGATGCTGATATGGTTGATTCCATCCAGCCTACTAGGTCTTGGGTGTTGGTGATTGCCAGCGAATCTATATAATCATGCCGCTTAACGCATGAGAAATACTTTGCCAGAATCTCTCCGCCGTTTTCCATGTTGAATGGTATGTCATGTGAGAATGCGCTTGTATCGGGGTCAAATTTTTTCATGGTATTGTGCATGTATTGCATTAGCCCGCTTCGGCTTGAGGTTGCGGTGTAGAATTTGCCGCCGGTTTTAAGCACCCTGCGTACTTCAGACAGCGCCTTATCAAGGTCGGGGATGTGGTATAGCATATGGTTGGCGATTATCGTATTGAAGGACTGGCTTTCGAAAGGGATGTTTTGGATGTCTATTAGCTGGAAGCTGATGTGGGCTTCTGGTGCGAACTTAAACTTACATTTAGGCGCGCAAACTCTGTGAAGGTTCAACACAGAGTTGCGCGCTTTTTTGAAGTTTAAGTTCGCGCTTGGCGCGAGATTTTCCTTGGCGGCGCTAAGCATCCCTTCCGAGAAGTCTGAAAGGATTAGACGACTGCCTACGGGCAGGTTTTGAGTGCGCCCCTTCCACTGCTCACCGTTGCCGCAACCCAGTTCTAGTATAGTATCATTTTTGGCAAACTGATATAACTCGGACAACCACGGGAAATGGCCTTGCTTGTTAGTGCTGTGCTTTGCGTGCAGGTTGATTCTGGCCGCCAGGTTTCTGTCGCCGGAATACTGGTGTTTTACGTTTTCGGTTTGGTTGAGATGAGACATGATGGCCTCCTGTGTTTGTATTGTGGCCTGAAGTGGTTTTTATACTACCGGCAAAGGTGATTAAGCATCTACTGAGGTGCTTGCTGATATTTCTTCCATTGTATAACCATAGGCCCTAAGCGGCGCTGTGAAATCTTTATCTATATCTGGCACGAAGCTTTTTAACAGAATAGCGTGGCTGTTTTTGGGGCGAATTGTGTAACTGCCTAGGCTTGCCGGGATGAGTGCAGAAGAGCCTACAGGAAGGCTTACAGGTGATACAGGTTCGCCCAGCCTAGGATGCGCCATAGTGGCTATGATTTCTGCTTCGCCTTCCACACATGTGAAGATGCAAAATGCCGCCGGGTCGGAAGCTTCCGTGAAACTGCCTTGCAGGTCATATTTAATAACAGCAAAGTGCTTGCAGGCGATTGCATAGGTTAGGGTACAGTTATCTTTTTTAATTTCAAGGCCCGGGGTTATGGTTGTAGGGATTTTGCCCTCGAAGTCAGCCACCGCCAGTGATTCCTCTATATGAAGGTCGCGGGGCTTTCCATCCGGGCCAACGCGGTTGTAGTCGTATATGCGGTATGTGATGTCTGAGTTTTGTTGTACCTCTGCCACCATTATCCCCGGAGTTAGCGCGTGTATCAGCCCTGCTGGGATGTTAACAATATCGCCTGCGGCTACTGGTAAGCGGTTAAGGCATGATTCAATTGTGCCGTTTTCGTACGCGGCGCGAAGTGCGGCTGCGGTTATGCCGGGTTTTAGGCCCATTATTATGTGCCCATCCGTGGGTGGGGTTAATATATACCACATTTCGGTTTTGCCGGTGTCGGATGATTGTTGCCCGCCATTGGCGGCTTTGGCGTAATCATCGTTCGGGTGGACTTGTACGGATAGGTAGTCGTTTGCGTCTATCAGCTTTACCAGTAGCGGGAAATTTTCCGCGTTTGCCAGCCGTGTTCCCAGTACGCCTGTGCGGTCAGCGGCAATGTGATCTGCCAAGGTTTGCCCTGCGGCGTGGCCGTTTTCAATTACGCCCATTTCAGATGGGCGGCAGGTTATATCCCAGCTTTCGCCGGTTTTATCGTAAGGGGAATTGCGGTTATACAGAGTGTTTAGCCTGTTGCCGCCCCATAACATTTGTTTGTATATGGGGGTTAGAAGCAAGGGGTAGTGGTTTTGCATGATGATTGTCTCCTTTTGATATGTGGAAAGGGTATTACTTTTCCGGTTTTGATACTCGGAACAAAGGCTTATTTACCACGCGGCAATAGCCCCGTCGGCACGCGACTCCGTACCACCCATAAGCACACCACTTTCCGGGTCGCGCAGTATTATCTGCCCGCGTCCAAAACTGCCGGACTCCAGCGGTACACTTATCTTATGGCCCAGTGCGGCAAGCCCCTGTGCAATATGCCGCGGGAAATGATGCTCTACCTCGAAATTCTTGCCCTGTGTCCACTGCCATCTGGGCGCGTCTAGGGCAGCTTGGGGGTTTAGCTCAAAGTCTATCATGTTCATGACTACCTGCATATGCCCTTGCGGCTGCATATATCCACCCATTACCCCAAAGGGGCCTACAGGCATTCCGTCTTTGGTTAAAAAGCCGGGGATAATTGTGTGGTATGTGCGTTTGCCGCCTTTTAAGGCATTGGCGTGGGTTTCATCAAGTTTAAAGTCCGCGCCGCGGTTTTGCATGGCTATGCCTGTGCCGGGGATAACAATACCGCTGCCAAAGCCCATATAGTTGCTTTGGATGAAGCTAACCATATTGCCCTCGCCATCGGCGGTGGCTAGGTATACAGTGCCGCCTTTTGAGGGGATGATTTCAACCGGCTCGGCGGCGGTGTGGCCAATTTGGTCTCTTAGTTGGTTAGCAAAGCTGTCGCAAAGCAGGTCTTTTACCGGGATTTGCATGTGCGCCGGGTCTGTTATCACGGCTTTGCCACAGGTGAATGCCAGCTTCATTGCTTCGAATTGTTTGTGATATGCATTGATATCGTCGCGGGTGGAGGGGGCAGGGTAGCCTTTCATTATATTAAGCGCGATTAACGCAACTAGGCCTTGGCCGTTGGGTGGGATTTCCCATACATCGTAGCCGCGATAGTTTGCGGATATCGGGTCTACCCACTGGGGGGCGAATGCCGCAAGGTCTGTCTCGCGTAAGAATCCGCCGTGTTTTTCAAAAAATTCGGATATTTTTTTCGCTATGTTTCCGCGGTAAAAGCTTTCGGCTTGCGTGGCCGCTATTTCATCCAATGTGGCGGCATGGGCGGGTGAGGCCCACATTTCCCCGATTTTGGGTGCGCGGCCTTCGGGCGCGAAGGTTTCAAACCAATGCGCAAATTCCGGCCCGGTGCAGCGGGCTTTGTATGACGCAAACGCTGCCGCCCAGCCCCGCCCAAGTGTAGGCGAAAGAGGGTACCCATGGCGGGCGTAGTCAATTGCGGGGGCAAGGCATTCGGTAAGTGGGAGCTTCCCAAAGCGCTTGTTTAGTTCTGCCCATGCGGCGGGTGCGCCGGGTACTGTTACTGGCAGTAGGCCCATGGCGGGCATTTCTGTATGGCCTTGTGCTTTTACAGTCTCTATTGAGATGCCTTCCGGGGCAGGGCCGGAGCTGTTAAGCCCATGAAGTTTTCCATCTGCCCATACAAGGGCAAAGGCATCGCTGCCTATTCCGTTGGATGTTGGCTCTACAACGGTTAGGCAGGCTGCTGTGGCTATTGCCGCGTCTATTGCGTTGCCGCCTTTCTGCAAAACAGAAAGGCCCGCTTGGGCAGCTAGCGGTTGTGATGTTGCTACCATCCCTTTGCGGGCGGTTTGCATGTTGCGGGGCATAGGATAGGGGTTTAGCATTGGGTTTACGGGGATTGGCATGGGGTTACTCCTCTCGGTTGGGTTTTCACTATCGTACCATATAAAACGCGCGCAGGGGACATCGCTTTCGTCATCCCATGCGCGCGTGCATTATATACATGCTATTTTATCAAAATTCACCAGACAAGTGATATTAATGATACCCAAATGGATATTAAAACTCACCCTGTGCAATTAACTCAAGTACAGTCTCTAGCGCGTCCATGCCATCAAAGTTATACACATGCGGTGCAATGCCATATGCCTCAAGTGAGTTTCCAAGGGCATCGGTCTTATAGCCAATATCAATACGGAACAGCATCCCGATATTGGGCAGTATAACATAGGTATGGTGTGACCCCATAACTCCTGATGTATTTTCTCCTACAACAGTAGCAATGCCGGTATTCATAAGCATAAGCGTCGCAAACGAAGACGCGGAAGCGCTTCCGCCGTCTACAAGCAGCCACACTTTGCCATTAAAGATTATCCCGTCAGGGTTTGGAGCAATAAGTTCGCTAGTAATCATAACATATTCAAGCCTTGCCAAATCTTGCTGGTTAAATGCTGTCATGCCCTGCTGGCTTATGAAATCACGTGCAGGCAATATCTCTACACTAAACAACTCCTCGGCGTAAACGTCTTCCTGCATGATGTTTTGCATTGTTTGCATAAGGGCATTCATGCTTTCGACGGCAATATCACCTGCGGAGAAAAATTCATGCATGTTCACCACAGTAGGCTCGCTTATAAGCCGGTTAAATATATTGTACGGGAAGTATACCGAAAACCCGCCGCCATTGCCACGTAAATCCAAAATCAAATGGTCGAAATCTTGGATTTCCTCAAAGAAGGGTATTGTTATCAAGTTATCATAATCCCAATTGGCTACAAAGCTTCTTATGCCTAGGTATGCAACTTCACCCGGGACTATTATTTCGGCAACAATGTTGCCGGGTACATCCGGGATTACATCCATCATATCCGCATACAGGTCTACGTCAATTTCGCCATAAAACCAAACAACATCGGGGTGGGTAAATATATCATGGCGCATTGTGTTGTTGGGGTCTAATTCGCGATTTATTTCGCCATGGTGATAGGCCATCCGCATGCCGGAATACTGCATCTCGAACATAACAAGTTCCCTAGGCATAAGGTGGCCTATGCCTTCAAACATAATCCCCATCTCAACCAGAAGGAAATAGCTAAGAAAATCCGCGGCTATGTCTCTTGGGTCATCGCTACCCCTTATAGGAAACACAGTTTCATATATGGAGCCGCCCAGCATTTCTTCAAGTAGTGCGGTAGGAATGGGAAGTGTGAACGGAACCATGTTGTATATTTGGTACCTAAGCATAGCGGTATATTCTTGGAAGTTGATGCCTAAGCGCCTGTTTAGTACACTTTCCCATGCGCTGTTTTCCAATATTGCGTTAACCACAAAGTCAAAATCGTATAGGGCAATATCGCGGGCTTCTTCGGTTAAGTAGAAGGTCAAGAAATCAGAACCATCTAAAAGGGTCATGAGAAAGATTTCAATAAGTATCTCCATATCGCCCGCGTACATAAATGCTGTGCCTTGATCAAGAATTATGGGGGTAGGGAGGTTGACGGCTAGGCCGTTTACATATGCCTCACTGGTATCTACAAATATTACTATGCTGCCGCCGTCTACAGCAATGTGTATGCTTCTGTCTGCGTCATTCCAATCAACTTCGCCTTCAAAGCTTTCAAAGAACGCCCTAATGGGTATAAATTCAAAGTCCTGCTGCGCCTGCTCTGCTGTTGCCATGGCGGCTACGGGCTGCGCAAAAGATATTACTGCCATTACCAGTGCCAGCATTAATGCTGTTAGTACTTTTTTTGTTGTTTTCATGTTTCTCTCCTTTTAATAATAAAATCAAGCCAAAACGGCTTCTTTTAACACCTCATCGCCTACTAACACAAGCCACTTGCCTTGCATCTGCGCAAACGAAGCCTTTACTTCCTCTCCGCCATGCAGCTTGCCAGAAAGCTTTAGCCTAAGCGCGACAACACCTTTTATACTGTCTTGTACTTGGCCGTTGACAATAAGTTCGCAAAGCTTTGCGGTGTTTCTGATTTCAATTATATTGTCTTCGTGCTTATATGTCCATGTTTTGTTTATTGCGAAAGTTGCGGCGGCGGGTTCGCCAATATCCGCAACGCCCTTTCCTTTGAAGTGCATGCCCGCGGTATTAAGTACAGACACCGCTATTATCGAAAACGCGGTAATGACACCAAGCTGGAAGCCTGTCACTTCAATGCCTAAGATATGCACTAGGATTGCCAGCAAGAGGCCGAATATAAGGCCCTCTGCGAAGTCGATCATTAGGTTTTTCATACATTTACCTCCTCTACTTTTGCCCGTTTGAACGTAACCATCATAGCCGCGCTTACATTCAAGACTTCGGTAGTATAGGCGTAGGCTACCAGTTCCCAGCCTTCTGCTGCGCGTTCGTTTAATAATTCGTCAAGGCCGGATGCATCTGCCTCACTTGCGCGGCCTCTTACCCATCTTAGGCCTTT
>Ga0131853_10003098_pt1 | contig 29830 bp, 8 predicted proteins | sample TergutLab28metaG_FD_92764 | JGI IMG/M metagenome (GOLD analysis project Ga0131853, IMG submission 92764) | Labiotermes labralis P1 segment gut microbial communities from Petit-Saut dam, French Guiana - Lab288 P1 (version 2) (version 2) | ecosystem: Host-associated > Arthropoda: Insects >... | reverse complement strand
TGATGTTACATCAGTACTGATCTGCCAGTCTGTATGATGTTACATCAGTACTGATCTGCCAGTCTGTATGATGTTACATCAGTACTGATCTGCCAGTCTGCATGATGTTACATCAGTACTGATATGCCAGTCTGCATGATGTTACATCAGTACTGATATGCCAGTCTGCATGATGTTACATCAGTACTGATCTGCCAGTCTGCATGATGTTACATCAGTACTGATCTGCCAGTCTGCATGATGTTACATCTCACATGACAGCAATCATTATAGTCCCACAACAGAAACCTCACATCTTACACATTAGTAGTAACTTCACCACAACCTAACCTACAAAACCTATGACACAAAACATCTAAACTGACCTGCGAACAAACACATCACTTTCATACTCCTTGCTGATACTGGCCCACAGCTCAAGCAGAAGCAGGGGTGTCAGAACCCTCAAGTAGTCATTATACGTGAGAAAGGATGACAACATTGGCCACAGGGTGTTTCCATACACGGGAGGTGGATGAGCCATTGCCTGGTCCTTCTGTTCCTGTTAACAGATTTCAAACAACGAACAGCATTATTAACATGCACTGGACTCATTTAACACTTTATGGCTCACCTAAATAATAGTAAGTTCTTACTTTAAAGAAAATCCATTGCATCTCCATTGCTTAATAAGCCTGCGGAGGTAACTACTGTTTATTCCAAGAACAAAATGAATCCCCAAACAAATGCAGAAGGCAAAAGGTACTAAGTGACACTGCAAATTTCATGATACATGTACTACTGACCAGGTAACTTGCCAGCTGAGCTCCCTAACACTTTACATTCCTGCAGCTGGCATGACATGTCCGCTGCTAGGCTAACCTTGGAATGGCCAGGCAGCATTACACCTGTTCCAAAACATTTAAACTGCTGCCAGTGCATTAGTAGCTTCAGTAACAATGAACATTTTTGCAAAGGACAGAAAACGCTGGTGGGTGCACGTGCAGTGCTTATCTCTTACCAGCCTGCCCATTCACCCACAACCAAAAACTAGCAAATAATAAATTTCATAATTTAATCTGGTAATTGTTAGGTCAAATTTAAGCCACAAATATACCACTTTGTGGTTTAAACTTTTAACTATTTCAAAGACACACACATGAGTGAAGAGGCTTTAATCAGATCCAAAGTAGTGTAATGTGTGTGAAAAACTGTGGTCTTATTATGTGTGACCATCAAGTGCTTGCAATCATTTGATATGTTTCAAAGAACTTACAGTTAAGTGGGGCTCCCTGCAGATGGTGTCAATGGACACTCAAAATACGTTGGAGCTATAATTAATATGCGACCTAGCATACATAGTATGGTACATGAGTGTTTGTCTGTGAAAGCTGAAGGAGACAATGAGCTCCAAAAAGCATACAAGCAAAACAAATGTTTTTAATGCTTAGGTGAGACATACCCACTGTGTTTCAGTTATATATATATATATATACACACACACACATATATACTAGTTTCAGCTTTTCAATTAAGCCATCATCAGACCTACTCATTATGAAAAGCCATATAAAAAACTTATAACTGTGTGTGGGATTGATATTTCATTCCCTTACAACATATGCAATAAAAATTTATGTTCAAATACATAATAGTTGTATAAAATTGTATGACGAGTATTAAAATTGTAGTTTTAAATACAGATGGCAGGCAGTTTATGTTGACACATCAGGCACAGGTCAGTCTTGTGTGTTCATGGCACTGGAACCAACAGGTGTACTGAGGCAAATTGATTCGGTGTTCATTACATATCTGTTTTAATGTGCATAATACTCCATGAATTTTTCTCATATTGTATAATAATTCCTTTCCAATTCAGTTGATTAAGAAATTTCTATAAAAACAAAAGAAACATATTGATGTTACAGAACGAATATCAAGAAGAAAGTCAAAGATTCTTTACTTTTTTTTTTTCTGCAGAAATGAAAAGCATTACATTACTAAAGTCTTCAAAAGAACCAACTTACACATAGCTTTAACAAATACTCTAACAAACACCTGACTCCAAAGCCACAAGTAAGTGAAGAGAACAAATTCCACTTAAGTGGCATTTATCAACTAACTGGTTTAGATTATGGGAAGAAACATACAGGCCGGACAGGTAGCAATTTTGAAATAAGATACAAAGAACATTTAAAAATAACAATACCAACTGAAAATTTGTCCAGCATATCTGGGAGAATGGTCATGCCTTTGGGAAGATGGTTGATGTGATGGAAATGAGGTGTTTTATTAAAACAAGGGACACATATGGACACAAGAGAAAAATATTTATATACAGAGAAAGCAAAAAATGAAATAAATTAAATGAAAAGACTACAGTCTCCCATAATAAAATTTTCAAAGTAGTACTGAACACAGAAAACTGCTTGACTAGACACCCAGCCAACATACCTCTCCATAATCAGTAACTAATTTCACAGCAGGCAGACGTACCTGATACAGTGCATGCGCACACACACACACCAACATTGATCCATGAATGTTTATTTAACACTGGCCTTCTACAGGTATAGAAATACAAAGCAAACAAGTTCCCAAAGTTTCAAAAACAAGTAAGTACATTTGTAAAAACTGCCTGTATTCCTTTTTATTAAAATTACTTACTAGATATTGACAAGATTTATCAAACTAATTTAATTTACTTAAATTCTATATTTACAAACTCCAATGTCCACAAGAAACTAACAGGAAGAGGATAAATATTATTTTAGAAAAATTCATGGAGTATTATGCACATTAAAACAGAAATGTAATGAACACCGAATCAACTCGCTTCAGTATACCTGTTGGTTTCAGTGCCATGAATACACAAGACTGACCTGTGCCTGATGTGTCAACATAAACTGCCTGCCATCTGTATTTAAAACTACAATTTTAATACTCGTCATACAATTTTATACAACTTTTATGTATTTGAACATAAATTTTTATTACATATGTTGTAAGGGAATGAAATATCAATCCCACACGCAGTTATAAGTTTTTTATATGGCTTTTCATAATGAGTAGGTCTGATGATGGCTTCATTGAAAAGCCAAAACTAGAACCTGAAGATCTATAAATTGTATGTTACTTATACCATTCACGTTTCTACAATCAATGCATTTCCGAGCCAATGCACTCCATGATACAATGTACACAGCACACATAGAAACTCCTACATGTTTTGGCACCCAGGTGCCATCCTCAGGAAGTTGTACAGTGTACAAGCCAACCTGCTAATTTATGTTTTGTTCATAGTACCAAGTTTAATTAAAACACTAATTGTTACAATATATACAGTATAAAATACACAACATACTAGCAGGCTGGTTTGTACACCTTTGCTACAGTAACTCCCTGAGGATGACACCTGGTTACCAAAACATGGAGTTTTTTTATGTGTTACGTACAGTGTATCACAAAGTGCATTGGTTGGAAAATACATTGATCTGTATATTGTGTTGGCAGGACCGTGGTTGGAATAAAATATACTCAAAAGTTTTCAGCCACAGCAGTCTGCATTTTACTTCCAATTTAGTTCTGCCACATTACACTTCCCAGGGAAACTATGATAGCTCAATCTTCGTAAATAACCAACTTGACGCACAATTCCTTTTCTTATATTTGTTTATTCCAATTCTCTACATGTTTCGAGCAACCAAGTGAGAGTCAATTGTATCAATATGACCTCTGGTATATGTCACTCTATGTAGGTGACTGTATGGTATGCAGGTATAGATCTATACCTGTACACCACACGGTCACCTATATAGATTGACATATACCAGAGGTCGTACTGATACAATTGACTCTCCTGATGATGAGCACTTGGTTGCTCGAAACATGTAGAGAATTAGAATAAACAAATAACAGAAAAAAATTGTGCATCAAGTTGGTTATTTACAAAGATTGTAATAAGAAGTACAGTCAACAAAACACAAAATTATGATAGCTCAGTCAGCATAGTGACTAGTGCAATGGTTAAGAATGAGTGGAGCTATATTTCTACTCTCCCATATGCCTTCATGGTGTGGAGAGGGGCAGCTTTACTGTTTAACTTTTATATGCCCCAAGATATTACATCCGTTTGGAAGCAGATTGATAATCTGTTTTGTAACCATGAAAGCTGTGATAACATTTGAAGAAACATATGGGATTCTCCACAATTTATGGGATCTGTAAGTTCATTACTATGCACACATCCCACCACCAACCCCTATTCTGAGCCAGATTAATCCATTCCATGTCATCCCATCCTATTTCTTTAAGATCCACTATAACATCTTCAAAGTGGTCTCCATCCTTTCTGCTTCCCTACAAAATCCCTGTATAAATTTATTTCTTCCCCCACATCACATACCCCACCCATCTCCATGATACAATCACCCGAACAATATTAGGTACAGAGTACAGATTATAAAGTTCCCCATAATACAGTTTTCTCAAGTCTCCTGTTCCTTCTACAGTATTGGGCCCAAATTTCTTCCTCAGCAACCTCCTCTTGAGCTCCCTTTATGTATGTTCTTCCTAAAATGTGGCAAATCAAATCCTACACCCATGTACAAAAACATGACAAGTTATAGTTCTGCCACTGTGATCTCACAGCACAGCATTAGCTCCCCTATTAACATCACAAACAATGATATCCATGCGATGAAGAGGAGAGATGATACTGTCCTGCAGCTCCCCCCTGCCAAATTGCCAGAACTCCAAAATGTCATTGCGATGTGTGCGCACGATAAAGCTGTCCCTGTCCATGCCATGAAGCCATACAGACACAACACACATGTAGATCTATTCATTGTCAACCTTAGCACTAGATGGACCTAAGTGGTCAAACTGATACCCTGGCCACTTCACACCAAGCTGCTCTGGCTAGTTTAGGCCTAGGGCAAATCTGGACATCGTACAGAAGACAAAAGTCTCCTACCCTTGCCAGGAGCCAAACTGCCGATCTGGCCCACAGCGTGGTCACTATACCAACTATGCTACCTGGCTGCAGCATGCATTACAAACAAAACATCACTGAAAACAGGTGGTTTACAGACAAATATGGTTCCCTTTCCACTGAGGAAAGTATGATACTATCATACTGCGGGAGTAAATCTTCCAGAATGTGATGTTTGGTCACTAGTGTTTTGAAGCACCCTGCATCCTTGACAGTGCTTTGAGAAACCACCTCACTCCAACACATTACTAGAATTTACAAAACACATATGGTGGAAAGTTTCAGGACACACGTAGTCGGTACACCAACCAGGCTACAGGCTTCAAAATCTGGGGTTCAATTCCTGGCAGGGACAGCAGATTTTTCATTTTTCCAAAGTGCCCAGACTGGTTCAAGGGCCCATGCAGCCTCCTATGCAGTGGGTACTGGCAGTTCTTTCACCGGGCATGCATAAAGCTGACACTAACTTCCGTCTAGTGCTGAGGTTAAGAATGGGTGAAGTTCATTCCCCTACATGCCTTTGTGTCATACACAGCGACTTTACTTTTACCTTCCTCTTGGCTGGTGTAGAAGAGAAGGAAATTTAGAGAATAAGCTAGACAGCGGTGTAATGTGCTGGATGATCAGCCACCACCTAGATTGAAGGGAGTAAATATATTGACTTCAATACAATATTAACTGCTACTACCTTCAATATATCAGTGCCGGCAGCACTGTGAAAACTTATGATGGCTTGTACCAAATATCATGAGATGTAAAGCTTAGTGTAACCAACTCCATACAGAAGAGGCCTTGAGAGGCTAATGGACCATCACATACTCAAGAAATACCTCACATTTGATAAATGCAAAGTTTCATTACCATGTTCACAACAGACTGCCACTTGTCCCTCTCCTAAGCCAGATCAATCCAGTCCTTGTCCTCCTACCTTATTTCTTTAAGATCTGCATTGATATTATCCTCCCATCTATGCCTAGATCTTCCACTTGGTCTCTTTCCCTGAGGCTTCCCCATCTAAACCTGTGTGTATGTTTCTTTTCCTTTAAATATGCCACATGCCCACCCACCTCATTTGGCTTGATTTCATCACCCAAACAATATTTTATGCAGAGTAAAAATTTTGAAGTTCCTTGTTATGCACTTTTCTCCTTTCACCTTTTATTGAATCTTAGTGCACTTTACAATAATTAAGAGCACTGTACACACGATCTGTACACTCTTTGGCCAATCCAAACTGACTGTGATCATTTAAACTGAAGTTACTTCACTCTACAAAGACCATCAGATGCTGACTTCATGTGGTTTTTTAATATACAGTAGTGTCAATGACATGAGGTATCTCCTGCAAAGAAGGTCATTTAGACCAGTTTTACTGAAATATATTGCAAACTTACACAAAAGAATAGTACAATTAAAATCACATGTTCCTCATTTTGAATGACAGATGAAAGTGGACACAACATGTATTACAAATGAATGATACATGCTTTCCCAAGTTAGTTTACAAATTCATTTTGGTTGGCAGAAGAAATGTATGCCAACCAAGGAAAAGATGGGAAGAGGCCAACACCCAAATAAATAAAAAAAGCCCAAAAATGCCTTACACCCTGTTCCTGATGATGACCCCTCACTGGTCCTGCACCTTCCCTCTCACAAGGTACCATTATGGAGATGACAGCACAAACCAGAAGCTCAGATGTGTATGCTGACTGCACACACTGCATCCAATTCCTACTGGAAGACTATTTGTGTATTTGTTTAACTCATTCATGGTGGGCAATGGAATGCACTGGGGCACCTGACAGCTGAGGTCACAGATGCATGCCCAGATATGTATGGACATGCATACGTAAACCTGCATGTGCCATACCTGAACACTGTGATTTTCTAACTTGTAAACCAGTAACTATATCAGTATATTTGCTTTAGGACACTGGTACATAGCCAAGCCTGCAACTTAGGAAACCACAACATAATGGTAAATCCTTCAGAGAATTACAGGTGGGAAAAGTAAGATACATGCACATTTTTGGACACAGAAATACAAGCAAATACTTCAGGATGTTTTCTCATAAACAGCAGTCAGTCAGAATGGTTGCAGCAGAATCATAGTCTTAAGGGAGTTGTATGACATCCAGCTGTAACAGCACCTTCAGTTCAACTTAAGTGTATTACAACCATCCTGAAAGAGTTAAGAGATAATGGATAAAGTGGGAGTGTTGAATACTCATATATGAATCTAATTCTAATGATATGAATACAGTTATGGCTCACCGTCAGCCACTTTGGATTCCAACACAATATATGATACAAAACATCCTCCAAATCTGGACCCTTTTGTTGCAGCTGTTGAGTGACAACCTTCCTTGGAGTAGGAGCATCTTTTTTGTGGGCAACTGGGAGAAGGCGTGAATCCTCAGCCACTGGTATGACATGTGTCTGCACCAGTTCACTGTCACTCTTAAAACACACTTTCTTTTTTTCGTTTCTGTTTTTTGTTGGCACAGATGTTTTTAAAATAGGTACAGTCTGAAAGGAACTTGTAGGTATTGGAAGCCTGTCCAATGAGGAGGTTTCTACCTTCGCACCAGAAGGCACCTCTGGCTCAGTGACACTAACAGATGATGAAGGCTGCTCAGACAGTCTCGGTATTCTTGGGAGAGCTTTAACACTTATTACTGGGGCAGAAGATGATCTTGCCTCACGTCTCTTGGGCTGTGGAGCACTCTTTTTAGTGGCACCTTGTTTTGGAATCTTCTCTAAAACAAGGTGTATTTTTTGCTCAGCAGAGGATGAAACCACTGTATCAACTATATTTGAAACTTGTGCACCACCACTTGTGGACTCAGCCCCCTCCACCAAAAAAGCTCCTCTATTTTTGTCGGTCACTTTAATTCTCACTCCTGCACGCAATTTCAGAGAATCTTTTTTTGAAGCCCCAGCAACCATCTTCTCCTTCTCAGAAATGGCTTTCAGCTTTTCCCTACGTTTATCTGCAATTTGCTTCTTTTGTTTTGCAGTGAAGTTATGTGGATCATCAATTATGGATAAACGGGGGTTGACTTTCTTTTTCCTTGAATCAGTTTTTTTCTTACTAGTAGCATTACTGACAATATTTCTAGGTTTCACTACTTGCTGGCAAATATCCAATTGATCCTGGTACAAACGTGTAGCTGCTTCTGCAGAAATGCCTCGCTGAAAAGCTCGTCGTGGTGGCAATGGTGGTGCATCAATTATCAATGTCCTTGCATCATTTGTATGCTTGTTAACATGTTCTTTACACTTAACTTTAACATCATGAATTGTTTTCAATAACTCACATGCCAATGGCACCCTCTCTGCCCCTTCACCATCGACAGCAACTTGTGGTACACTTGTGTCCTTCATACACCCTTCTTTTGGATCTATGTCCCTTCTTCCTGGCTCTACTGGCAATTGTTGTGGCTGTAATACTGAGACTGGTTCAGGTTCAAGGTCTTGCTGTGAGAGTTTCTTGAACCAAATATCATCAAAATCTGAGTCATCATCTGCTAGCACCAATTCATCAATGTCTTCAACATCCTTATGAAATGCTGGATCTTCGTGGGCTGCATCCTTGCCTTCAGTTTGCAGTAACTCTACAGCAGGCTTCTGATCATCAAATACTTGTGATGAAGGGAATTCTTCATCACTGTCATCACTTACAACAATTACATCTTCCACAAGCGTGTAATTTAAAGAATCATTTGCAAGTTTTGACACACCCGAATCATCTGATTGCCACATATGCTCATCAAGCCTTTCTAATTTCAAAATTGATTTGTTTTGGCATATTTGGACAAACAATTCCTCACTGAGAGTTCTCCCTTCCACAGAAACTGAACCATCTGCATTTTTGCTGACCTGTGCTATGCTTTTGCCTTTGTATTCACTCACAGAAGTCACTCTATTTTGGACTGGTGTCTGTGACTTATGGCTTCTTGTAGAAATGTCATCTACAGATCCTGTGCTAGGTTTCTCAAATTGTCTACTACCAGAATTGGAACTATTTTCTGAGATGCAAAGCAATGCTCGCTTTTCTCTCAGCACCTGTACACCAGACCTTCCGTTTCCTATGGTTTCTCTAGTTAATAAGAGCTGCTGCTGACAACCGTCTATTTCAACATCCTCGTCTGAAGACGAAAATACAGAAATAATACGCCGTCTCTTTGGCTTTTTCTGCCCCTTTTTAGCCACTGGCCTTTCTTTATTATCAGAAATACTAATTTCTATTGGTGAACTTTCAGCTTCAAGAGGAAGCTGTTCTAAAATTTGTGAACTTTCTGCGCATTTATCATGACACTCAACAGGTGAGATTTTCAAATGAGATTTGTTTTTATCCCCATATGAAATGCCTGGGTGTTGCACAGGTAACTGAATATCATCACCATCAACATGACTGCTAATAGTGTTACTAATGGCAAGTCCCTCTGATCCATTCATCAGACGCGACTTCTCATGCTCTCCAAACCCACCACCACCAGTCACCACAACAGATTTATTTCCTTTGCTTAACATAGTTATGGGTTCTTTGGAAACTAAACTCAGTCTTGATTTATGTGTTCCACCTACAGTTTGATCAGTCTGTTTGAGTTTCTTCTTTACAGGTTCATTTAAACATATTGTTTTTTCTTCTTTAAAGGCTGCACTGCTGTGTAAGTCACATGTTACGTCTTGATCACCTACTGGGACACCTGGTTTAAAATTTGGCACTTTTTTGCAACTAGAAATGTAACTAATATCAACAGAACACACTACTGGTAAAATAGAACTATCTTCATTTGCTTTTGTTTTTGTGTCCAATCCCTTACTCTGGACATCTTCAAGCACTCCATACTGTCTCTTCCTTTCTCTTTTCCCACTGCCAGAAGACACATCAGAATTTATCACAGACACGCTGGAAGATGTTTCCAGGTTCACTGTGGCATCTCCCAGCCTTGGAGCCAATGGACATTCCTCCTTCATATGGTGCTTCTTGCTGGCCTTTGCTTCAGCCTCCCTGCTACCCTGGTCACCACTTTCTGAATCAGAATCCGTAATGATAACCACTTCATGAGCACCTGTACTTGAATCTGGCAAGGTAGAGAGTTGGGGTATGAGCTTCTGTAAAAAAAAAAAATTAAGATAAGGTTTATCAGCAAAATTTGAGATTCTCACAGTGGTGTTAGTGAGGATGCAGGTCTGCTGCATTGTGACACCTTATTGTTGGTGAGTGGTTCATGAACTTTTGAAGGACCATACAGTCTTCACCTTCTGGGTCAAGCAGTCCAAGAAGAAAGCCCCGGTACAATGACACAGTGCCGCATCCAAGATGACTGGAATCTTAAACTTTTCAAATTTCTGAGCATGTGAACATGCCTTCAGAAGCAAGCAGTTCAGGAAGAAATTCTTCTTGAATAGCTTGACCCTTGCAGCTAAGACACTACAATCCTCCAATATGTTGGGAACAATGCACAAAACTACATATCATCACATTACAGAAGACCAGAATTCTCAAGTTTCAAATTCGTGTGACTGTGTATCACCTACTCTCTCATGTTTCAAGGTGCTGTTACACTCATGACAAATAATGACACCAGTGTTGGTAAGTTTGCACACTGCATTTACCCAAATATAAGATGACCCTGCCGATATGATAACACTTCTTCAAAGTCTTCAGTTTTCAGTAAAATATCTATAATACCCTTCTGTTTTGCAGGTGATGAATAAGGAAAAAAATTCTTTCTTATATTCAGGTAAATACAACGTGTGTTTTGCAACTGTCAATTGCCATACCTGATCATGCACATCCAACACACTGCAGGGTATTCTTTGCAAATGTAGTGTCTTTGGTGGCTTGTTTCGGTCAGTTTTATATGTCATCTGTATTACCTTACAATGGTTTGTTCCTACAGTACAGACCAGAGCTCCCTACCACTATACACAGCTGCAACAGGCATGGCTGCATTTGCCTCCGTACAGCGAGACAGCATTACACCTCTTTATAAAACATTCTCTCTGCTGGGAGGACATTCACAGATTGTCACTAAAAGATACAAAACACTTGGTGGGACAAGCACAGCATACTCTTGCTAGCATGCCCCTTCACCCCTAAGATAACAACTATGAAGTAATCTGGTCACCAAAACTCTCTCACACAGCTCTTTAACATTTTTATAATATATGATAGACGGAAATCACAAGATGTATAGTATCCTTCCAACGTTATGTATTGCATCCTTCCAACGTTTCTTATTCTTTTCATGTTAGCAAGCTTTTACAAGATTTCTAAATGTCAAACTAGCATGAACCTTGTGTATGCTACAAACCAAATACATAATTTAAAAACACTGATACTGTTTCAATGGAATGTCTTTTATATTTTTCACAGTGTTAGTGAATATAAATTTCTACTATTATTTCTCATTATTCAACACAGTAAAGAACTAATGGTTCCTATGGAAATATACAAATAAAAGACAAGTAGCTCTTTTATCCAGCATTTTATTTCACAATGTGCCTGTTACTGGGAAAAGTTAATAAAAATTACTGTAGTGTGTTACTAGGCATATTTTCTTTGGACCAACTACTTTTACAGGAAATATAATGAGGCATTTATATGTAACAAGAACTATGAAAATTAAAAGTCTCAACACACACAGCAAAGATCCTAAATTTCTCCAAAAAATATATATAGACAACTGAATGACAACTGCAGCATTACCTTACAAAATTTTCGACAAAGTCGGTACACGTAGCAATCCGAGCCCGTTGTCTCACTAACACCAATACCAATCAGATCCCCTTCTCGTAATTGGAACTCCCCATCAGTAAGAATTCGAGATTTGTTGACATATGTCCCATTTGAACTCTATAAGAAGAAAACACTAGTATGAGAGAGTAAACAGACTGGGTCACGGACCCAAGAAGCTGTCATTGTGGGGCCCCATAGGGTCCGCTCTGGAAAACACAATTCACTGAGCAGGGCCGAGACAGGACTTTCATGACTTATGTCACCTCATTTGGGCAGAGATCAAAAGAAAATTGCTTTCAGTGTGAAACAGCCGTGGGAGAACTGCATTAAATGTAGCTTACAACATACAGTAAATTCTTCACAGATTTAAGCACAAACATTCTTAGAGGGACAGAAATGATTGAGAATAGGCAGACAATTCACTGGCAAACTATACAATTTGTCATAATGGAGAGATGGAAAGGGGAAATGAAATAGGTCACTCTGTATTGTGACTGGGCTACACTCTGGATCCTTGTTTGATTCACAGTAGGGATAAAAGAGATTTTCTCTTCTCCATAGCATCCAGATCAGTTCTGAGGGCTACACTGCATCCCATTCAGCAGGTTTCGGGGGCCCTTTCCATGGGTGCAAAGTAGCGGAGACACAAAGCTGACCACTCACCTTCAAGTTATGCTCGGGTTACAAAAGAGTGGAGCTATACCACCACTCTTCCATAACTTTTCATGGCACAATCATAAGTAACTTCATACATTTACCTTTGTGGAGAAGCACAGAAAATACAATATATACATAAAATACATGTAATGTATGCTAAATCATATGACATAAATAGTAACAGTTTTGAAATATAATGTAACTTCCATACAGAAGAATTTATATGATGATTCAGGTGTTCAGAGATATGACACTGTGTCAGTCTGTGATTGGTTCCTAGTGTTTCAAAGGCACCATATGCCATTAAAACATTGGGAAACATTTACCAAATGACAGTGTCATAACCCAAAAAAAACTGCATCCTCAGAAATACTGCTGGAAAAACCTGAAATGTCATAAGAATTTGTAAGACTTAGAATTTTTTTGTATCATAATCCCATCTTGTCTATTAATTGATAACTGCTTTTATTACCAAGCAAACACAACACTTTGAACACCAGCAGATAAATGTGTAGTGTTAAAAGTGATGAGTTTGCTCTGATGATTAAAAAAGATATAGAAAAAAAAATCATTCTGATGAGAACTGATAACGGTTCTCCTAAATTGTATGCACTACATTTCAAATAACAAAGTATTCAGCACCGTGCTCTTCTGAGTTATTATGCAGCCACTACTTGCTGCGTAATAACCCAGAAGAGTGCGGTTCTCAGTTACTTCGCAACATAAGCCTGATATCACACATAAAACAAAGTATTCAGTAGAAAATTATACTTAAAAATGAGTCCCACATCATGTGATTACTTCTGCATGCACTCTTCAGCATCATTTTATGCAGTTTACAAGTTTAACCTCCTCAGATTTGCATAATGTGCGATATCCTTCCAGTCAATAACAACAACTTTTACACATCACTCACAGTCCACAGTCCAACTGACTTCCGCATACTGCAGATATAGACTTCTGAATCAACCAAATTTAGTGCTTATAGTCCTATTTCTTGTTACAATTTCATAAAGTCGAGTACATCAGCTCAATTGCTACAGCTTCTTGCTTGCACAAGGACATTATTTTATCTGACAGTTCTCACCACTACTTCATTCAGGCTTCTTCAACTGACACTGGGCACACAGTGCTCCTTGCTATTCCAATATGTCATGAGCAAGGGTCCAAGCATTTTAGTTCAATGCCCTGCAGTTTACATTAGGTTTTTACTCACCACATTCATAGCAAAGTGCTAGAAATGTTTTTCTTCAGCTTGCAGACAAAAGTCATATATAAAAAACACATTAATTGCATATCAATAATTGTATAAGTTTAGCAAACTGACAGGAAGTGGTAAGTGCAGGCTGTTAGATAAAATAATGTCCCTGTGTAAGTAAATCTGTATTGACAAGAACTTCAATGTTTTGCACATTATTCAAATCACCTTACAGCAAACCACAGAACCTCTAAATTGGTTTTCCAAGTACAGAAGTAGTAAAGGCATTAAAAAATGCTTAATAACACATATGAACTAAGATACTTACTGCCAAATCAACAATTGTAAGATTTTCACCTCTCTGAAGAATTTTGCAATGTTTTCTGGAGACATGCAGGCTGAGACACTGAATAACATTATCCTTGCCCCTGCCAATTGTATACTAAAACAAAAAATGTGAACTATTATGTGTAATTATGCAGCAGATCACTGTATTTTGGCGACATTCAAGTACCTGGGAATGACAGTAACAAATTAACGACAAGACAGTGAAAGGTCAAAAACTGTTGTACAGGCCTCTAAACTGCTGTGCACATCATCTGTTGGCAGAGTGAGCTCCATTACTGTGATAGACAAGCTAACAGGACATGACAGTTGTCACATAAAATAATTAATCTACACACATGCATATACATATACAGATTACACATACATGGGAACCAAATAAAATATATCGAAATGAACATTGACAAGGAAAAGCGTAAAAGAAGAAATTACAAAAATGAAAATGCCTAAGAGAGGGGAAAAAAAATGTCTTTTAATAGTTACTGCATTCCCATATCAAAGAACATATCAGCAACAAGGACACAAATTATGGTAGGCAATTGAAAAATGGCAGCTGAGATGAAACTTTAAGAACAGATGGAAAAACCAGAAGAACAAAAAATAAAAAGTAATTGCAAGTACAAAGAAATACCTTTCAAGATCAGCATCAGTAAAATTTAATACCATATTAACCGCCTGACAACAAATGTCAAAATATAAGAATGTGTTTTGGTGCACTATCAACACCATCACTAGTTTCCTTGATGCTAGCAAAGGTTCTACATGTGTTTGGCAAAATGCTGTTGAAGAACTGGGTCACTGCAATACCCACTATCTTAAATGTAGAACATTTAGATTACTAAAAATTAAAATCTCATTTACAAAATATGTTCCCAGGTCTGACAACATATTTTGTAAACAAGTAAAATGGTATACAGTTTAGACAATGGATACTCAAATGGCCCATCTGTTTCACAGTATTCTTGCCAAGCACTTGTACAACCACTGTTAGCAAATATGGCACTGATGAATATGACAGTGTACTGAAAAACACACTGTACAGTTTATGAAATGTATGTGCATGTATGTGTTGAAAGGTGACCGGATATTGTAATAAATCTTACAAACATATTTTAACAACGAACAAAGAGAATTTCAAAGGAGGTTTTTAAGATGAATGTAAACTGTAAAAGCCAAATAAGAAGATGGAGATGAAGATCAGAACAAAAGGTCAGGAAAGACATAACTTGGAAGGAAGTAAGGAAGGAAGGATAGAAGGAAGAACTTGAGGAAGACTGTGGGGTGGCTTTGGGGAAGACAGACATGGAGAGAACTGGACTCTTAGATCATTCACATAAAGTAAAAACATCTAGGGAAGGAGCAAAGTAAGCAAAATTGGTGCACAAAAGATTTAAATCTAGCTCACACCCACACAATGCTTGCTACTTGCTATTCTGTTCAAAACGGTTGGACATCATTTCCTATACATTTATTCAGTCTACTACATGACACCATCAATACATCAGACTATATAGTGCCAATAAGTAGGATGATTCGCAAAATTATGAAATGAAATGGATCTGGAAGGTAGATGTCATGGCCTTATTTGAAGCACTTCTTCAGCATTTGCCATAAGACTCAAGGAAAGCCACAAATCACATTGGTCAGGATACTAAATCAATGGAACTTGAACCCACAGCCTCCCTAATACAAAGGAGTGCCAATTGCTTGAACATGTCATTCAGCATCATGTATCTGGAAATAAGAATTTTACCTGCCAATCTGCATGCCTTGTGTCTTCCACAATGAATTTTAAAAAATTCAGTGAAGGCCAAATTGTAACCCTTTATGAGTATATTTTATTGTCAATTTTCAAGTCACAAATTACTGTCTATTAAATTCTAAAGTTGCCATGTAGTGTATCTAAAGCTTACTGCTTGTAGTATTCTATATGCTAGTGAAGTCTAGTGGCAAATATATATTGTAGCACTGTATGGTAATTGCATCTGGAAATTACTCATGAACAATTAATACTGTAATGTACGCAACATTGGGCAACTACTTGGTTTCGTTGTACAGACTGGAATGTGTTTACATTGTAACTTTAGTTGACGTAACTTGGAAACGTTGGGCAGCTTACCTCACAACTGTTTGTTGAGAGATGTATTCGTGCCCCAGTTGAGTGATGCAAATATTAAGTATAATATTTGAGTCAGCACAACGCCACTATAAAATCCCAAGGAAATTAGGTTAATGGAAGACTCGCAAGATTAGTCACACCAGAGAGAAGATTTACAGAAGAAATTTGGTCTACGACACATTGTTACTCTGTGACCCGCAGTACAGTTATATTTTGTAATATATCATTGGTGCCATGTTGGGCTACTCCATATTCTGGCTGATAACAGGAGGTAAGCTGGACTGACCAATTATAACATTGCTTGTGTTAGCGAGTCATTTTCAGAAACTGAATACTTTTCTAAAATGTACGATCACAAGTTGGGATTGAATAGTGGCATGACGAATATTTGACTTATAAATCTGTAATTCACCGTATCTAGGGAAATTAACAAACCCATTTCGGCTAATGTAACTTACCTGTATATTAATGTATATATAGTAGACAACAGAATTTACAGTTACATTTTGTTACGCGGCTTGTCACTCACTTAACCCAAAGGTGTCCTCTCACCCCCGAAATACCTGCTAGGTAATCACGAAGCCTCTAACTGGCTAACGCTACCGCTTATTTCCTGACCCGTGGGAATTTCAGGATAGGACACACTACGGCCACAGTAGAATTGCCCAGACTTACCGCTTGGTTTGGGGCACTACATAAAATGGTGACAGCGATATGGACACGACCCCCATGTCATTACAGGAATTGGTGACAGCATTGTGGACGCAACCTGGTCACTACATAAATTGGTGACAGCGGTTTCGACACAAACTGGGTCACTACAATACCTCTAATATAATTTCCATCATTCCTTACCTTCAGGTTACAGCAGGCTGACATTTAATGATTACTTAGGCCAAATAAAACTGTCACAAATATTAGAATCATGAATTCCACTGTTCACTTTCAATGTAAAGCACCTACTTGGCTCCAAAAAGTTATGAAATACAAGCAATAAGAAATATAATATTGGCCAACATTTTAAAAAGTATGGAAATCAATTTTAATAAAACACAAACACTTTTTGAAGCATAAAATTCTTTAAATTATTGATGAAGAATCTCATTCCAAAAAATGAACATATTGACCTCAATTAATTAAAGTACTTGCCTCAGCTGTAACTGACAGCAATAGCAGGACAGTGGGGGGACCTGACTTGCAGCCAAGTGGTCTCAACCCAGCTCATTGGAACCAGTCACAAAAGGTCAAAACAACTGCACAAAATTTTACATTGTTTATACCATGCAATGTGATAGAGTTATTACTATTAAAATAATTGAATGCACTCTTGCTATTATTTTAATTTCACAAAAGCTCTACTACGTGCCATGGGCCATGAGGGTCCATAATCAGGAAGCCAAGTTTAGAATACAGGCATTATGGTACAATGTTATGTCCAAGTATATACATGACATTATGGTATAATGCAATGTCCAAATATATATATATATATAATATATGATATTATGGTACAATGTCATGTCCAAGTATATACATAGTATTATGGTATATGTCATGTACAAGTACATACATCGTATTATGGTATATGTAATGTCTGAGTATATATATAGCATTATGATATAATGTCATTTCCAAGTACAGGGTCCGGCAGAAAAAAACTGACAATTTTTAAGTGAAAATAAAATGAAAAGTATACTATCTTTTTAGGTGAATTTATTACTAAAACTGTCTTTATCTCAAAGCATTTTAATTATAATATTCACTTCCTGAATATGTTTGTGTGGTGGCATCCCTTGTCAACACATTCCTGCAAGTGTTGCTGGAAGTTCTGCATCATTTGCATGGTGGGAGAAATTCCTGCTGCTTCGTCCTTGATGCTCTGTTTCAAGTCCACTGTTGTCCTTGGTTTATTTTTGTACACCTTGTTCTTGAGATATCCTCAGAGGGAGAAGTCGCAGGCGTTGAGATCGGGCAATCTTGCAGGCCATTCAGTATTCCCTCTTTGTAAGATAATGCAAGCTGGGAACATCACGTTGAGGACTTGCACTGCAATCCTTGGTGTGAGGTGTAGCCCTGTCTTGCTGAAACCAGGGAGTCTGGGTTTCAACACCAAGTCTCTGCAACTCCAGTTCCAGAAATATGCGAAGCATCTCAGTGTAGCGGGCTGAATTTACTGTTACTGCCCTGCCTGCCTCGTCTTCAAAGAAATAGGGGCCGATCACCCCAAAAGATGCTACACCACACCAAACAATGACCTTCTCAGAATGTAAAGGTTTCTGGCGAATATTATGAAGCTTTTCGGTTGCCCAGTAGCGACAGTTTTGAGAATTGGCACTGCCACAAAGATGAAAATTTGCTTCATCTGGCATCCGGCACAAGAACGTGGTTAGTTGTCATTATCCACAGCATTCAACAGAAACTCACAAACAGTTTTTCGATTTGATCATTTATTGCTTGAACCACAACCATTTTGTAAGCATGGAAATTTAAGTCCTCATGCAACATTCGGCCCACCATACAATCAGACATCCTTAATGCAATGGCATTTCTGCTTGCTGATTGCCGAGGACTTCTGAAAAAAGCCTGATGCACTCGTTCAGTGTTCTCAGGAGTTCTAAGTAAAGGTTCTCTTCCTCGGGTATTTCTGCCAGACCCTGTATATATATGGTATTATGGTATAATGTCCAAGTATATATATGGTAAAAAAAGGTAAAGTGATACCATTACAGGCCCGGTGTGGCCCAGAGGGTGGGTAGAGGTATAGCTTTACTCTTCCATGATCGCAGCACTAGAAGGGGGTGAATGGTCAGCAGCATGCCCCAGCTGTACTTTACCCCCGGGAAAGATCTGGTACCCATTTTACAGGAGGCTGGGTGGGGCCCAGGGCAGGTCTGGACAGGCGGAAAATCTCATCCCCACCGGGATTCAATCCCGGACTGTCCAGCCCTTACTCAGTCGCTATAAAGTAAATATATGGTATTACGGTATAATGTTATGTCCGAGTATATATATGGCATTATGGTATAATGTCATGTCAAAGTATATATGGCATTATAGTATAATGTCATGTCAAAGTATATACACAGTATTATGGTATTATGTTATGTCCAATATGACATTACACCGTAATGCCTGTATTCTACAACTGGCTTCCTTTGATGGATCCTAATGGCCAGAGATATGCAGATGAGCTTTCGTGAAATAAAAATTAAAACAAGAGTGCATTCAGTTGCTTTAATAGTGGTAACTGTTAAACAGCTGGTGAACACAACAGGTCAAACTCGAGAACAGTGAGGTTCAAAAACGTCAAGACTCTACCATACTATACACTTAAGGATTGTACAGATGCTCTGCCTGGAAGTACTGAAGGTAGGCACATGCCAGCATGCACACACTATCCTACTTACTTTCATGCACATAACTATGAATAATTCCTACTTACAACCCTATCACCAGATGATATCTCGATCTTATGGTTAGATCCCACACGTTCAAGGATCCAGCGAAATGCCATATGAGCTGTAAATAATTCACAAACTTTCAGATTCCCAAGTCACATGGAAAGGCAAAAGACAAATTCAATGGGGATTCTGTTGTATGCCCAGTACATACCAATGTCATGCATCATGTACACATACAGGTATCACTGTTATCATGCGCCCAAGCATGGCAGCTTTATCACATACCTGGATTTGCATCACACCTGCCATGCTAGGGGACAATGTTGCCAGGTATGTTCAAGTTTGGCAACAGTATCACTGCATGCACAGATGGTGGCTCTTTCATAACCAACAATAATGGTGCTAGGCAAGACAGAACTCTGAATGCCAAAGACCACAAGTGAAACAGGGAATAGTGTCACAGTCAGCCAGTTTACTCTTTACACAGACTGTCGAACAAGGGCTGAATATATCTTTCTGTCAGTCATGCCCCACACGGAGTCTGTGTGAACAATTTTTGAAAGATGTGCTACAAGAACTTGAAGGCATAAGACACACCAATCCAGACTTTCTGAAGTGTCCCCTTCCTCATGCTCAGCTTTCACCAACAGCATACTGTTCTTTAAACATGTGCCATTCTTATACAAGTATGGCCAGCTTTTGTGTTCTTACACTATGTGATGCAATACATGTTCTGATGTTTCAGAACGAATTGGTTTAGGTTGATGTTGAAGTGATGAGGGGGAAGAAAATACGTTCGTTATGTTGAAAGGTTGGAGAGAATCTGGCCACACAAACAGAAAAGTGCAAGAAAGGATAAAAATTTTCCTGATGGGCAGATGTGAAAACTATGGCCAGGTGGGAGGTTACATTCTTGACTTTAGGAACAACATCCACAGCCTTACACACAGGTTAATGTTTCTCTCAAAGCCTTCAGTACTTTTTTGAGCCTGCTTGTCACAAAGTACAGAGTCATTGTTCTCTTTTTTAAATATTTATTACAAAGAAAATATGTACAGCACGTTCAAGGGCAAATAACAAAATTATTCCCCTAACAATTTTCAATGAGTATCTATATAATGGCAGAAGTAAATAAAAGTGAATATAAATAAGAACAGTGAGAGTCTAAAAAAAACACAGGGGCTATCGGCGAGCCAATTACAGCAGAATGTGCTCAGTCATTTATGTCTGTATTTCCTGTACATAATAATCAGGTCGGCTATGGCATAATTTTCGATTTGTTGGAGCTGGGGGTTGGGGTGGGACGGGCAGTGTGCAAAACATTTGGGTGTAATATGGTGGATCATAACTGAGATGAGTTCAATGTTTACAGTGCCATGCAAGTGGGAAGTAAGAGTATGTCTGGGATAATTATCAATGACTCGCAGACACTTGGACTGGATAACTTGGAGTCTGAGGTAGCTGGAGGGACATGTTGAACTTCAGACAGGGGTGATATAAGTTAGAATGGACTGAACGAGTAATTCAAAGAGGGTTAACATGTTGGACTGTGTTAGTGTTGAATCTTAGGCGAGGAGGGGAAAACAATACAGAGAGCGCTTAAGGTTTTGTTGGTGACAGTGTGCAAGTATTTATATAAAGCTGAATTTGTTCCAAATTTTTCTTGGCTATATACAATAAATGCCATTAATAAAAATGTCTATTCAAATGGATGAGGTGCTGTCTCTAATCTCTTAAAACAGACTTGTACATAAACTTCTAGGTTTTGCACCAATCATAAGTTTAATGGTTTTGTTTTGTATAGTAAATACCCGTATCCTTTACTGTCAGATGAATTACTGCAAAAATTGTTCCATATTTCATTATGAACTGAATGTAAGGAAATTAAACTGTTTTCAGTGTTGCAGTGTTACTGACGTGCAATGTAGAACTAACTAGGTAACACATTCCACATAGTTTGGAAATTATTTATCAACATGATTCTTCCAATTCAGGTGGTGATCAATTTGTAAACCAACAAATTTTGCATTAACAGACTCTCCTATATATATGTTTGTGACAGCCAGTACTTGATGGATATTGTGGAAAATTATTTGCATAAATTTTATTACACTCATTTCATCCAGATTTAGGGCCAACTTACTGGCAGTAACACATTTACTCACATTGGATAGAACTATGTTAGATACCAAAGAGAAATCATAAACATTTGATTAGAAATTATGGCACTAGTGTCATCAGCAAACACTACAGTTGCTGATAAAGGTCTTATTCTTGGAGGAAGGTCATTTATGTAAATAATGAAAAGTAAGTGTCCCAGAACTGCACCTCATGAAACTCCATGTTTTAATGTTCCCCAGTCTCAGAAAATAATTCTGAGCATCATTAGATTATTTTACTTCAACTTCTATTTTCTGCATGTAACATCTCAACAGACTTTCAACTTGTTACTTGTATGCCATAAAAATGCAATTCAGCTGGGAAGATTTCATTATGTTCAAAAGCCTTGGAAAAACTGCACAAAATTCATCCAACATTACTTTCTTGGTTAAGAAACTTGAACACACTCTCTGTTGGCCAGCAGGCAACATTATCAGTTGATATCCCTTTCCTGAAGCCAAAATGTTTGAGAATAACATGTTGTTAATACAGTGAAACTCCAATACAGTGCCACTGTTTGTTCACCAAAATTTGTGGTGGTATGTCGAAGGTGGCAGTTTATCAAAGGCGGTAAGGTAAATCAGTCCCATTATAGGCCTGAGGTGCCCAGAGGGTTCCAGAAAGTTAAGGTTCCCACATTACGGGACAATGGCCCGGGATGGTGGTAAGATTGTCAGCCTTACACACCGCCCACTTTTTACCCCCAGGAAATACTCCTGATACTCATTTCTGTTAGAGGCTGAGTCAACCCCAGGGCCATAGTGCGATCAGAAGGATTATGTCAATGAAAAATTCCAATGACACCATCTGGAATCGAACCAGCAACCTTCCGATTTGTAGCACAGCGCCTTAACCACTGTGCTACTGCGGTCCCCTATCAAAGGTGGTAGTAAACTGAAATACTATACAGTACAGAACTTCTGTTCACAGACTTTCATGGGTGCTAAGAAAGGATGGTGCTATGTCATGGGCTAAATGTACACAAATGTTGATTTAACCTCCTGTGCACAGCCTTTCCAAGTAAACTAAAACTAAACTCCGTGGCCTTAGTCCGCACGCGAACTATACCGACAGAGTGGCCGCCGCCGGTCGGTGAAGTTAGTGCCAACTTTACAAAACAGAAGTTTACAGTAAACAGACCTGTAATTTGTCACAGAAGTTTCATGTCCTTTTTTGTACAGTGGTTTTACTACAGAAAATTTGAGAAAGAGAAAATACCACTAATGAGTGGTTACTAATAATGTACAGCTGAAACCTTCAGAGACAAAATGTGTCTGTTTTATATAAGGACTCAAAAGTATACCGTATAGTAAACACTGTCCACTTTGGTTATACAAAACTATTCTGTAAGTTGTATAAGGCAAAAGTCACTGTTTGTTCTGAGATCCATATGTAACATATATACACAATGCGAACACCATGCAGAACTGCTGAATGTGTAAACCTGGTGGTATGTAAAGTAACCACTAAGCTTTAATTTAAAAAGTGACTAAACTGAGACATGTGGGTTTTCATAATTTTACTTGTGATTTCATCATAACGTTATGAGTTTTTGGTTTGGATAAATGTCATACTTTTTATAACAATTTCAATGGTTGGAATAATTTTCAGACCACGGAAATTTCTAGTAAGTTATTCTTTTAATAACAATATAGCACCTTCTTCTTCCACTTGATGTCAAATTGTCTGTAACTGTTAGAAACTATTGAAAGCATCAGCCACATTTTATGTGTCCTTTAATGCTTATTGTCTCTCATAAGGCAGGACATCTCTTCGGTCAGATATTATCCAATATATATATATTACCAATTGCAGTAACTAGGTCACTCTGAATCCATGTTGCAGAATTTATTGCTATGTGAAATTGTGTATGTTGTTACTAACACTGTCAGTGGCTTTCTCATTAGTTTTCATTGATATAGTATGTATTTATATAATCACAAATCATCAGATTTTGGATTATACAGCTAGTGCAGACACCTTCTGAAATCTTTAGAAATTAGCTAAACCTCTGCTTTAGGAGCTCTATACAAGCTTAATACAATTAAGCTGTATGTTCCAGTTTCAAGGTTAATTGCACAAACTTCCAAATCCCTTTTTTTACAGTGATATAAAGTACCAGTTTTGGTGCAAGAGACACCTTTTCTAACAAAAACACATACCTCCTCTACGTAAGTTTCATTGATCCTAATATATAACCAGGAAATGTGAGGTGGACCACATCCTATTCTTTGATGTAATGTTCACTTAAGCAAAATATATAGGGTTTCTGCTATCATTTTCAAAAGAATTAATTCATCATATTCGTTTCTCTCCCCCAGTATTTTGATGAAAGGAATTTAATGAATTTCTTTAGGCTATGTTTTTATAATTGGCTATAGAACTGAAGAATTCAATTTGTGTTAAGCACCTATGTGTTTTTGATTGTAGGCTATTAAAAAAGGGGGGCTCCAGCAGGGAATAACAGCAATATTGCACACACTTGGAACATGACTGCCAAGTAATCTTTCAACAATAACACGTGTACATGTCCTCTTGCCATAAGAATTTACTTTTCGTAGTGGCCAGTTTACTTCCTAGTGGTTGTTAAGGGGGTAAGGAGGCAAGCTGGTAGTAGGGGAAGAACTGTGAGCATACCAACAGGAGTTTTTTACCTCCTTCAAAAACACCCACAGTCACTGAAGCAAATGAATTCCCAACAAAGTATAATGCTCAAAGTACAACATTTATTACACCAACTAGATGCAAACCATTAATTAATACAAACATTAAAGGTGCATCTCTAACATGTTTCAGTACAACCTCTTATATATAAAAGTTTTCCAGTAGCAACTGTTTCTTAAAACTGGCATTTTGTTCTCCCTGAAAATGGTAGACTTGTATGAAAACATGTAGGAGATGTGCCTTCAATATTTGCATTAATTAAGACTGTGCATTTAGTCAGTATAATAAACAATGTACTTTGCTATAGAAAATGCACAAAATGGGCAACTTTCAAATAAAGTATAAAGCTGTATAGCCATTCCAAGATGACTCTAGCAGCAACCATACTGAGCCATCTGCAGCTATGTAAACCTTAGGAAGCTCACTAAGCATGTGATCTGGTCAATAACACATGTTAGAGGTTGTGTGCCAAAACTGTGAAACGGCAACCATAAACAAGAAATATTTCTGTTGGTAATACGGCAGATTCATAAATGTATGCTGCCAACATCCACACAGAAACCACTGGCATAAGGGTGGTTTATAGAAATAGTATTCGTCATTCAGTTCACTGAGATTTATGGCAGGATATTTTTACAAAGTAACAAGATTATGTGCAGCTTGTTTTGTGTGATGTGTGTATTGCACAGTGAACATCACGTGTTGTATACAGTGGCTCACACTGTGGTTAAAACAGTTCGCTTTACAGACAACTAAATCACAGCACTGTACTATACAAACATTACTAACCCAATCCTAACTTAGGCGTAATAATGTTGCTTTATACTCACAAACCCAACTCTAATCTCACAGACTTCGCGAGAACTTCGGTTGCAGACACACAAACCCAAGCATTAACATTCGTTTATACACACAATAAACAGTTAAAAAACAGGTAATAAAATTCTGCTCATACTTACGTGATTAAGAAAACGTCATATCAATTTGACATCAAATGTGTCCACATACAAAGTTACAACAGTCTGTTTCAATTATACGTTTTCTTTACGGTTTGGATTATTAAAACATCACATCATTCACTTACTTAACTAACGCTAACAGCCTCCTCACACGAACAGGCATATCTCGCCGCCCATACCACAGATTACTACTTTTGTGCCTATACACATAACCAATTCTGCCAACTTTAACCTGTTATACGAACATTGCAGATAATCGTATTGATTGCATGGATCCAAAATTTGCCAAAATGACTGGGAACTACTTGGGAAAGGTGTGCAACGATGTCGCAGTCTGCCGAGTGCGATGCTGTGGTCGTTCTTGAATGGCAGCAAGTCTGCCAAAAAACGACGCAGTATGTGTTGTTGCAGCGCGAATACACCCTTACCTGTGGCTTGAGACACAGTCAAGGCCACAGATCATCTAGTATAGTCACGGCTATACTAGATGATCCGTGATCCGTAATCGGTAGGCAATGGCGTTTGTATTGTTTGTTTTGAGAGGGGTGTTACGTTAGTGTTGCAGTTTAGTGTGAAGAATTGATTTCATTTCTCTTTTACGTGTGTGTGTGAGGTAAGGGCACGTGCTTTAGTATTTACATTTTGTTATGCTTGCAAACTTAATAACAGGACAACAAGGGAAATAGTTTGTAGGTAGCGTCATTTGATTGTATATTTTATTCAATGCCATTTACATGGCAGTGTCTTACAGACTGTTGATTCAATTACTCGTTACTTGTATTTTGATTTAGTTACAAGTTACATGTATTGTGGTTTACATTAATACGTAGCATGTGTTTAGGTTATCTTCCTTTTTTTTTATTTTATAACCTTTGAGACCAAATAACTACGGTACTGAGGGAATGTCGACCAAAGTTGTCCAAAAATGTGCTGGTGGCATTGGTCTTGATACTTAATCATTTGCCACGATTTTTACTGGCAGTTTAATCCTTGGTCATTAAAAGGTAATTTTGACATATGCTGTTTTAACCAAATAAATAAAGGTGCACAACTTTCTTTCATAGTGTAACACACAATATGAAGATAGCAGTGGAGGGTTGCGCCCATGGAGAGTTGGATAAAATATATGAATCAATTCAGCATATAGAAAATAAGAATGGGATTAAAGTTGACCTTTTAATTTGTTGTGGAGACTTCCAAGCAACAAGGAATGAGGAAGATTTAAGGTGCATGGCGGTGCCTCAGCAGCATGAGCAAATGTGTACTTTCTATAAGTAAGTTTCTCTTGTATTCTGAGGATGAAGTTGGAAGTTTTCTCTAGAACATTTATGCATATCAACAAAATCATGTGGTGTCATTTGGCTTCATTAGTACAGTTATTACATGAAAGACTGTAATTGTAGTATTGATTTTGTACTGTATTGTTCCATTATGTTTCATTGAGGTGTATAGTATTGCATTAATGTGATAGAACATCAGAATAATTTATCATAATGCTAAAATTCTTTAGGTGTAAAATAAGTGTCAGTTTTTGGTAAACTTTCATGATGGTGTTGCCTTTTACTCTTAATGGTATTTAGTGCAGTTTATTCTTCAGTTGGTAGTGGGTGTTAGTAGAACCTCATTGTGTTCTTATTATTAATATGTTGTTGTGAGAATAGTTACTGTATTATTAGCAAGTGTACTTGAGAATATTTGCTCTTAATATCTATGATGTCTATCATTTTATGTATTAGACGTGCACTCAGACAAATTCATTACATAATATTCTGTCAAAAAAATGCAGACTTTTCAATGAACATATTAGCAAAAGGTTCTTTTACTGCTTGTCTTGAAAAAATTTTTGTTACTTTTACCTTTGTGATTCTTGTTGTAGGTATTACTCTGGGGAAAAACTTGCCCCAGTTTTAACAATTTTCATAGGCGGAAATCATGAAGCATCAAATTATCTTCAAGAATTGCCATATGGGGGATGGGTCGCTCCCAGAATATACTACATGGGCTATGCAAGTGTTGTGAATATAGCTGGGGTCCGAGTAGGTGGTTTATCAGGCATCTACAAAGGCCGTGACTATTTTAAAGGTCATTTTGAAAAGCCTCCATATACAGAAGATACCAAAAGGAGTGTGTATCATGTCCGAAATTTGGAAACTTTCAGATTAAAGCAGGTCATTTGCACTTTAAAATAATATGCTTTGATGCTGCTAACTTGTTAGCGTCTGGTGGTTTTCATCTGTGTGTAATTCTTTGTCTTCTTATAATATTATGGTTATTACTAGAAGGGCTCAGTGCATGATTCTGCAGAATTTCATCAAATAATGTTATTACTATATGGTTTTTTAACAAAGTGTTTTAGTTTGAAATGTTATAGTTTACAAGAAGTAAATGCTGTACTTTCCTCGGTATTTTTATTGTGTAATAATTAAAGGAATTTTTTTCTATGGGTCAGCTGTTTTTAATGCACTGTTATGAGAGTGTCAGAGTTTGTTTCTGTTCTAACGTGTAACTGTTTACAATTCTTCATTCACTGGTCATTAGAAATACATTAGTCATGATGTGTGTGGTTAGCTGGGAATCGTGAAACTGTCATGAAGGTCAGAAGCCATTTTCAATACAAAATGCCTGTTTAATTAAAAAGCTTATGAAATAGTGGCAGACAATACAGAATAATCTCTAGAAGCATAAAAAGTATCAAACTTTATTTTAATAACATTTATTAGATGACTGGTGGAGAATCTCAGTCCACAGAGCACAGAAACAATCATTGTCACATAAGAAAAGAGCTTGACTGAGCTGAGCCCTGTGCAATAGCATTAGAGGGGGGAAACCAATTTGCCAACCATGTGGTCACTTCCATATCTATTGGAACCAGTCACGAAAGGCTCAAATGGTGGTTTCTGCAGTGGTTGATCACCAAAGTTCAAAATCCCATACATCAATTTTCACAAATTTTGAGACTGTACCGTAGAGTTGTTTCTTAAAAGGCAGCAGTATTTAGCAATAAACATGTATATATTAAGAGAATGCATGCCTTTGTTTCTGCCTTTCTTTAATCCATGTCTCGTATGTGTGCTTTATCAGATCATAATCCCATGTCTTGTATGTGTGCTTTGTCAGATTATGACCTCAGAAGCTGATAAATGAAACAGAAGTAGGAATGCATTAAGGTGTGGGTGCATGTGTCAGCCAAGGATAGGCTTAGAGTTTGTGTGTATGTGTGCGTGTGCACGTAAACCAAGGTTAGGTTTTGGGTTCATGTGTGTCAATAACAAGGCAATGATTTGTCCCCAATGCAAACTGTATTCATCACTTTACACAGTGCTATGCTCTTAATCCAGGCTGTATAAAATGCAATATTGTCACTGAATGGCAAGGAGAATTTTAATCAAGTAGGAGCGTATGTAAATGGTTGTAAAGAACCATGAATAGAGAGAAAATGGAAATAACTTACTGACTGAATCAAAATATGTTTTGATGTAAAGTTGCTCATTACCATTATCTTTTAACATGTTATATAACACAGAAATAGGAAAAAAGTAATTCATTTGTTGTTTCCCTTGTGATGATTGTGTAAATACTGAAACATACCAACATACTGGAGTGTCTTTGTAGCAGATGTTACTATGAATTCCTGTATGTACTCTGATAGTTCATTCAGAGTTTTTATTTGCTGTGAAATTTGATGTTTTCACAGTGTTGGTGCTGAGGAGTTGAGTCTTGTGGAATGTGACGCTGTTCAAATTCGTGCATTATGTTTCATTTTATGCTGGAGACTGATTACAGAAACTAGCAGAATAGATATTTGTGTTCTCGCATTCTTGCCCAAACATTTGTGCTTAGTAACAATGGCATATGCTTTCCTTGTCCATAAATCAGTACTTTACCTGAGAACTGCGCTCTTCTGGGTTATTATGCAGCGCACTTCTCATCTGCTTTGTGGTGGAGGCCTGAAATCACGCGCAGGACTTTCCTTGTCTGTAAACCTGGAGGGCTTGTTGTTTGTGTCTGTACTGGCAGGTGTGATTGTTGGCAACTGGTGTGCCAGTCACTGTTGGTTTACAGTTTTAATAATTTTGTCATGTGACGCATGAACAGAAGGGCGCAAATTAACACACACACACACACACACACACACACATACAGAGTAAAACCCTGATTATATGTTTTTGTGCATGCTGCCTAAAAAGGGCAAAATATCCACAAAATATTCTTATGGACATTTTGCTAGAACTGTGCAGTCACAGAAAACCCAAAAAGTTGTGGGAACATAAAATTGGTATTTTGCTCTCTTTCTTTCTTTCTATCTTGTTCTATATATATATATATAATATCCCTCTACTGCATTCTGTTCCCAATTGGAATGTTTGTGTATGTATTCCACACATGCAGTGTTCCCCAATGGGAACAGGGTTATCATGTAGTAAGGACTTGGACCACTAGATGGTAGCACAAATCTTTTAAGCACTTATGTTTATTGGACTGTGCATCATCTTGATAGTTGAATAAAGAGAGACCATCTTGATGTCACTTGCTTTATTATTTCATTATTTACTGCTCAACATGTTTCGGATGTTAATACATCCATCCTCAGGAGCTTGCGACTT
>Ga0131853_10003097_pt1 | contig 29839 bp, 38 predicted proteins | sample TergutLab28metaG_FD_92764 | JGI IMG/M metagenome (GOLD analysis project Ga0131853, IMG submission 92764) | Labiotermes labralis P1 segment gut microbial communities from Petit-Saut dam, French Guiana - Lab288 P1 (version 2) (version 2) | ecosystem: Host-associated > Arthropoda: Insects >... | reverse complement strand
TGAATCCTCCGTGGGAAACCTCTTGACCAGCTCTAAGAACGTCATAATAGCACCTCGTAACGCTTATTTAGTGCTATTATATCATATTAATTAAACTATGTCAAGGGATAATTCCGAAAAATTATAGCATGATTAACGATTTACTGCAACCGGGTCTATGCGCAAAAATTATTGTGCACATTGGTAATATTATATTACAATTTGCCGTCGTACTGAAGTGAAATTTCGTAGAATAGAAGGCCGGAGACTTCCGCAGCTTGGCAGTGATTATGCAGTTTATCGATCTTAGGTTGGAAAAGAGTGAAAAATAATAACGCCATTCCCATAACCCATTGATTTTAATGGGTTTTCGGTCTTAGCGTCATCATAGTATAAGGACATACTTTTCCCTCAAAATTTACTGAACGTGGACAAACTCAGGTAATTTCAGAGGGAAAAACCTAAGCTCTCGAGCAGACTCGAACTGCTGACTTCTTCCTTACCAAGGGAGTGTTCTATCCGTCATAATACCCCTTGGAAGCCCGTATTTATTGGACTTTCTGGGTGTCGGTATTTTGGCCACTGTAGCAATTTGTAGCAATTACGAATTTTACAGTAGCCATACCAGAAACCATCCGTATTAAACATTGAAGCCAAGCTGACCATATATACCAACTTGGCTTCTACTGTACCATTATCAGACATCACTCAATCTATCCAATTCTTCCTTGGTCAAGCCTGTAGCCTTTGTGATTTGATCAAGAGGTAGATTCATTGACAAAAGATTCTTGGCTATAGCCAACGCCTTCGCCGTCTCACCCTCACGTCTAGCACCACTCATCCTTGATTCATAATCCCTACGAGCCATCTCACGTTCTTCAAATAACATACGGGTACGCTCATCAGCCGACAATTCTTTTAGTATGCCGACCGCCTTCTTCATTTCTGGACTTCTCCCAGCAAGCATATCTAAATCCTCCTCATTGTCTGATTTAATGAACTTCATCCAATACCACAGGTTTGTGCTATCTGTATCGGATGGTAACTTGTTGAGTTCAAGGGTGTTAAATTCGGTTAGGTCGGTAAACTCTATACCGTCCTCTGTGCGATAGCGAAACTGATTATGATAGCGACCGTTCTCAGGCACAAATGTATGTGTAGTAATTATAATACATATAGACTTTTTAATATCCGAATGATTTCTACCTGCGGTCATCTGCTCCGTTACCATCTTAGACATAAAGTAAATGGAACGGTGCTTCATCTCTGGAATCGGTATGACCTGTATCTCCACGTTAATAACAATTCCGCTCTTAGTATGAACCTTTACATCAAGTATTCCATATTTATCATCTTTTGATTCCTTTTTAACATGGGGATCAACCACAGTGATACGGTCATACTCGCTATCTGAAATATTCAAAACCGACTTTAAGAACTCGGCAAGTATATCTACATTACGCTGGTCTCCAAATATCAACTTGAAAATGAAATCTGATACAACGGGCAACAGTGATGGTACTTTAATGCTCATACAATTCAACTCCTGTATACACTTATCCTTATCTTAAATTATACCACAAGCGAAGGGGTCATTTCAATAATGAATTATCTGCTCTCTGTAAATACCTGGCAGACCCGCAACATGCCTGTAACCAAATACAAACAATCAAGGGCAACTGCATGTGAAGTCATAAGTACGTGGGATGGGGCGAGTATGCCTCATCTGTATAATTACCCTCTTAGCCAAACCGCCAGTACAGCCACAAGACCCACCGCCCGGTGGATCCTATGGCTACGGCCGTTTGTTTATATAGATTATTATATTTTAAGGTGTCGCCATTGTTTCAGTTTGAGAGATATTCCGCCAAGAGCCTCTCGAACATGTATTCATCTTTTGTTATCAACTGCTCTGCGTAGATGCCCTTATAGTATGCTCGAAGGGGATTTATGATATGAGGTATATTCCATTTGCTAGGTATAGTTACAGGGTTTACAAATATCGCATCCAGATCTTTTAATGAGCGTTTGAACTCCTTTAGGTCTATCCCTGTGAGTTTGGACTTTGCCTTGGCTATGCCTCTATGTTTGTTGATAACATCCAAAGCGAAGAAGAGCCTATCTTCTTTATCCCTTCTAAAATTCTGTGACTGCACCATCCACCTAGCACCTTCTAACGTAAAATAATCCCCTTTACGAATTACTTTGTTGAAGTATTTTGTGACCACATCAGCAGCTAGATCATCAGATAATAACAGCTTCATTGGATTGGGGCTACTACCGTTTATGAAGTCGTCCCAGGCTTCCTCGACGGACAGTTCTTTCTTCAAGGCTTCCCGTATGCTCCTGGACAGAGCATATGTCTTGGGATACTTATATTTTACTTCAAATCGTATGATGTTGCGGGACTTTTCTAAGTCTGGACACTCTGAAAAGACCTGGAGCAGGTGAGCAAATTTGTAATAACAACTTATCGTTAGCGAGTTGCAATTCAAACGGAAGTCATTTTCAAAGGGCTTCATCCTATGTGACTTCTTACTGTACTTCATTTGCTCTTTGAAGTGCCGAGGTATATCTGCTCGTTTGGCCAGCTTTAGAAATTGATCTGCGGTACAACCCATGTTTAGCTCTATGGGGTCTATGTTAAGGCAGTAGTCAGTTCGATTCATGGAGTAGTCGGCAAACTCCCCTAGAACTGATGAAACGCCCGATACATGGGCGTTGAAGTGTTCTTCGACCGAATCAATACAATCAGAACTGGCGGCAGTTATATAATCCCTTATTCCCGTGAAGAGTTTGGGATTGATTGTCGCCTTGATGCTGTACGGCCTGGGTTCTATTTGATAATTTGGATTCCTAGGATCAATAGATGGTTGCATGAACTCAGATAGCTCATCATTAAACCTCGCATACCACCTGATGCCCTTACCCTTATCAAGATATTCCACAACGTAAGCATGTGGTAAGGCATTTGGGTTGTTTTTATCTTTCTTCACTGGACGAACTCTAACGTCTTTGAAGCACTTAAAGGCTTTATACAATTTCAACGCCTCAGAGTATGTCAGTCTAAGAAAAATGGTAAATGTGTGAAACCCTTGTGAACTGAGCATAATGTAATACATCCTTCCTGTAGCATATTTATTATGAGGTATTACATTTTATCTTTATAAGTGTTATGCTCACCTGGCAGACTGTTCCGTGGGATAGCAACAATCTAATGGGGACTAAACTGCGTATGGAAATGGGATGAAGAGCCTCGAATCTATGGGACTCATCAGAAGCTCTCTCTATTAGAGGTACATGTGACTGTATCTAGTAGATGATACATGTGATTACATATGATACATACTAATTTACTTCCACCAGAGATAGTTACAAGATTTCATCTCATCACGATTTATGTATACCTGTCATACGGATACATACGGGAGATGAGACCATCGAAAATGATGAGATTACTACTCGTGATGATGAATGCGACCATACCCATTTAGAGGTAAGTAAATGACACCCATATTCTATCTCGGAGTACCATTCATCCATTTCACCCATCTGGCATAATTGTTCATCGTAGAATCCATATGTGAAAATTCATCCTATCCCACCATATCCGCTACATCAATTATATCAACTTCATTCGATGGATTCCAGCTAATAATTCGTCCTATACGGAACGGTTGGGTGTCTCATCGGTCGCTTTCGATACAACTAATGGAACTACTCCACAATCACTATGTAAGAATAAAATCACTAATAATGAAAACTTAAATTATTATCCCAGAAATACAAATCTATAAATTGAAATCTAACTTATCTGGTATGGAAGGGAGATATGGAGAATGGCCTATTCAACGGAAGTTCGACAAAAAGCTATGGAGTATTGTCAGTACGGTTTATCTGATGATAAAGTTAGTGAGAAGATGGGAGTGTCGAAGCAGACTCTTTCTAACTGGAAGAAACAGTTGTTTACAACCGGGAGCCTAGATAAGAAGAAGGTTAAACGTACATCTGGCAAACCATATAAGTACACGCCGGATAAAATCGGGGCGTTACTTGCCAAGAGTAAAACGTCTGATGCTACGGTATCGAATGAGACTTCATTTATGAAGGCGAATAAGAAGAAAAAGAAGAAGATAAAATTCTAATTGTTTGATACTGTAATCTACTCGAACGATAGCTAAGTAGGAAGGGGTGGGAGGCCCTTTCCTACTTGCTATTCCCGTTAAGATTCCGATACAGGGTATGTTTCTTAACCCCTGTCAGTTCTTCAATTTCCTTGATGGAGTATTGTTTGGTGTGATACAGTTTGATGGCCTTCTTGACCTGTTCCTCGTTTGTCTTGGGTCTGCCACCTGTCCGACCTCTAGCTCGGGCCGACTTTAATCCTTCCCGGGTACGGTCTGCGATTACATCACGTTCAAATTGGGCGATTGCACTCATAAGGGTAAACAGGAGCTTGCCAGTGGGGGAGCTGGTATCAATGGATTCTTTAAGTGACACCAGATTTACTTCCCGGCTACCAAACAATTCAACAAGTTCTATCAGGTCTTTGGTGCTGCGTCCGAGCCGGGATAACGATTCGATTACAACAGTATCACCCGCATTCATCCGATCCAACATCTTACCCAGTTCCGGTCTATCTCGTTTGGCTCCTGTCAGCTTCTCGTTGTAAATCTGATCCACGCCATACTTCTTTAATGCGTCAAGTTGACGGTCAAGGTTCTGGGCCTCTGTCGAGACACGGGCATATCCAAAAATATAATTCTTCATTACCAGCCTCCAAGTGTTGCAATAACGTATGAGTTACACGACTTTGATTTTGAAACGAGTTTTGAAACGAAATACCCCTCAAAATCATACAATCCCAAGGGGTATATCATCATCAATAAAGTTGTTACAATAACGAGGGTTTATGAAACGTGTGTGGTAGCTTCTGACCGAATGCCATACGCATCATCAACGTAATAGTACCCAGTGAAGAAATTAAAGATGGCGGTACACTTCACACCGTTGTAGTCGGCCAAGTACAGATTATCGCCTATGGATTTGATAATGGTGGCCTCGCCCAGCACATGGCGATTGTTTTCATTATCCTTCAAGCTGTGGATGTAGCATTGGCATTTGTTAATGTAATCCCTCATAGTAGCTCGCCTCCAAAATAATTAATATCTTCGAGTTCGTTAATCAGTCCGTCAAAGTCCTCGTCCTCACCAAGCACCTCGGCCAGACAAGATACAACATAGGAGGAAACCCCATGTTCTTCTGCGATATTGGATAAGTAATCAGCCCTATCCTTGTACCCATTTTTTTGATACACGTTCATTCTGTTTCCTCCCCTTGCTCTGCTGGGATAGCTGTAAATTCAGCACCAACGAACTCATCAGCTCCAAGTACATACTGTTCATTATTCCAGTTATCAGAAACAATCTGCTCCGCTTCGCATTGGTCTTTGGCTTCGACTTCAACGGTGAGTTTCAAAGTCTCGGTGATTGTCACCTTAAAAGGTTGGCTATCCAAGTCCCGGGTATTGAAATCATGTAGAGCGGCCTCCCGGTTTTCTATATAGTGACCCCAGTAAACGGATATCTCCTCATCATCAAAGTGAAACTGCCATGTGACGTAGTTGCCGCTGGCATTCCTACCTAAGAGGATTCCGTAATGGTCACTGTCGGTAAATGGCCCATTCTTAATTCGGACACCTTCAACGTGATAACCCTTTACGGTAGTCCCGGCCAAGTTAGTAAGGTCAATGTCAGTAAGTTTCCGTATCATAAGCCACTCCTGTTCCGTCTGCGCTTCCTCTTTTTCTTAGAGTTTTTGGAAGATGATTTTTTTGTGTCAGCGGGGGCATACTCACCCGCAAGAGCAGATACTACATCATCAACATCACACCCGGCGGCATCGGCGGTCATGGCAAGTAACCGCTCGGTTGAAATGTCATCATCATCAAACATTTCATAGAACATCAGTATTTCTGCCGTGTTTACCATTCCATCACCTCTCACCATGTAGTGGATATTTCGTTATGAAATCAGACATGCTGACATCAACATCGACCCCATAATTTATACAATCAGGCTCAATATCCAAATAACCATCTTGTGGCAGGGTTATTTCTTCTCTAAGGATGATACTGCCCCAATGATTCACCATAATGTTACTAGCAATCTGCACAGCGTCACCTTGACAGTCATCATCATGGCGTACTTCATAAAGATAGTAACCACTGGGAACTGTAGACCTATCAATACGCGCAGGTGTGAACAGCGCAGGTTTATCAAAGACCTCAATTTCCTCGAATGATTCAATCATTGCATTATACTTCGCCATAACTAACCCTCCGTTGGCTGGATAAATTTAACTTGCTTTACAGCGTACAATCCGTTACCATTAAGATGTCGCTGCCAAGTACCCAAACTCGGTGCCCACTTGAAGCCCCAGCGTTTAAGTTCTTTACGGACATCTTCATCGGGTTTGGAATCAAAGAATATTTGAATCCTGTTGTATTCAACATTCATAACAACACGACCGCCATCAAACTCCCAGCCGGAATCCGGGGACAAGGCTCTTCTCTTTTTGAGTGATTCTATACGTTGGCGGATACGGCGTATGTTGGCATTGTTATTTTGTAACTTGTACGAGGGGTAAGGCTGTTGGCACCACGAATAACCATTTTTAATTTCTTCATCAATGGCGACGGCCTTATCAACAGCAATTCCCTCATAACCCTTCATGGTGCCATGTTTCCGATAGTAGGCATTGGCACGTTTCATGTAGGATTGATTTTCTTCCAATGTCGCTAACTGGGTTTCTAGTTTAGTAACAGCTTCGGGGTCATCAGAGGAAATGGCTGTATTGCTCTCGGCGGCCTCGGCTTTGTGGGCGTAGTAGTCGGCCTTACCAGATTCCTCAAAACTCTTCCTCATTTTGTTGTCAGCACGCTCCAAGTGGTTCCTATGCCTTGATTCAGAATGATGCCCGACAAGAATGGGTTGGCCGGGAGGTATCATAGAAATCATATCTATGGATTCAGTGGCAAGCGCATTACTCCGTTGGGTAGCTTTGGCGGCCTGTGCATTGTAATAGTCGATACGAGCCTGTTTACGTTCTTCGTAACGGTTCATGCGTAAACTCCTTTCATGATGGGGGTTGAAAACATATCGGTGTATCGTTGGCGCACCTTGTTTAATGCGGCGATATGTGTCTTACGTCTGGAGCGATAACCTTGTGTCGCCAAGTCAACGACATGGGCCTCATGCTCCGACAAGCTATCAAATAATTCTGTAAGTTCGATAGCAGTTACATCATCCACACAAGGCAATTCGTATACATCACCGTCTGGAAGAATCCTGTCAAGATACAGGAAATTCAATCTGTTCCCTTTGGGGATGCCTGTAACGCCGTGTGGTTTATGTCTGCGTTTGATGTTCAGTATTTCGTATTGTAGGGAGCAACGGATATGTGCTGCCAGTGATGCAGACCTGCCCGGGTCAAACTTCCTAATAGCCGATAACATTGTGATAGATAACTGCTGTGATACGTCCTCAACTTCCAAACGGAGTGCAAACAACAAGGGGCGGTTCTTCCGTATAACGCTGGCAATCAAACCTTTGTGTTCTTCAAATAATGAATCTACGCTCTGTGTGTACATAATCTATTCTCCTTATTTTTTGATTGACACGATTAGAAAAGGCTACGGGGCATCAACGGCCCCATAGCCTCAACTGCTTCATGTGTTGGTTGTTTGGGATGGTGTTATGCACCCTTCGCCATATCAAGAAACTGCTGTTCTGTCAGTACGGTTACACCCAATGACCGGGCCTTATCCAGCTTGCTCCCGGCCTTGTCACCGCATATCAAATAATCGGTGTTCTTCGATACTGCGCTGCCGGCTGTCGCTCCAAGTGTTTCAATCTTGGCATTGATGGTGTTACGGGTGAAGAGTGCCAACTTACCTGTGACAACGATTGTACGCCCGGCGAACGGGTTATCGGTGTCGGCGGTGGTTATGGCTGCATCATTCTTTTTAATGGTAGTCATTTTTTGTAGCTCCTTCCAAAGATATAGATTTTCTTTTACCTTGAACCAATCATGGATATTACGGTGTAGCACCTCACCAAAGTCTTTTAACTGGGTGAAGTCAAAGCCGCCAATCACAGCGGCTTCAAATTTGTTAAGGTCGCTATTAAACTGGCGGCTAAGGGTACGGCTGGCGGTACGTCCGATCATAGAAATATCCATTGAGATTAGATACCGCTCGAATGTGGTACTGCGGCTACGTTGGATTGCGTCCCACAATCGTTGCCACGACTTATCTCCTAATCCCTCCATGCTGACGATTTCCTTAGAATGTTCATCCAGACGGTATATGTCCAAGAAGTTGTTTAACCAACCCCGGCTGATGAACTTCTCCAGTGTGGCCTCGGATAACCCTTCAATATCCATAGCCTTTTTGCCAACGAAATGAACAAACTGACGGAGCCGTTGAGCGGTACAGCCCTTGTTGTCACAATAGATAGCATCATGTGTTATTCGTACTGATGAACGGCAGGAGGGGCAGCGTATAGGAAACACCTTATGAGCAGTAAATCGGCCACGGTCAAGGTTCTCCTCGACATGGGGGATTATCATATTCCTCTTGCTGACGAGAATCCGGCACCCCGGCATTAGCTCAAGTTCCGCTATGAATGTTAGGTTGTGCAAACTAGCCCGGGACACTTCGCAACCGTCTATCTCCACAGAATCAAATAGAGCCACAGGCGATAACTCCCCCGTTCGTGAGGGTGTCCATTCGATACCCCGGAGAGTAGTTTCGTACAAATCATCCTCGAATTTGAAGGCAATGCCGTCCTTGTAGTGGTGGCCAGTACGCCCACAGGAAAGAGAGTATGGAATGTCGTTATATGTGATAACGATACCGTCAATGGGTAGGCCGTCTACCTCTGCCATCTTCCGCAGGTTGAAGATAATGTTAGAAATAATCTGTTCAGGCGCACCGTTATCTGGTATGATGAACTTACATGGGGAGAAGCCTTGCCATTTAAGGTCAGTCAACCTTTGGGATTTGTACATATCCTCGTTGAAGCCTTCGATTACTCCAAAGGGTGAGAATACCAACCCACGCCCGGCACATGCACTTGCATCATGACAACGGATAGAACCAGCCGCCATGTTACGAGCGTTCTTGTAAGGATTCCCGGAGCTATCACGTAAAGTATCCTGTAGCTTTTCAAATGTTGGCTTGGGTATAAAGACTTCACCAACAACGACCAGACGCTCACGATAAGTAATCATTGAAGGTATGCCCTCTATGGCTCGGGCGTTGTGGGTAATAACTTCGCCCTCGTCACCATTACCACGGGTGGAGGCACGTACAAGGGAACCATTTTCATATTCCAATTTAACCGTCAGGCCGTCCAGCTTGTGCATCAACAATACCTGATGAGAACCGATAAACCTCATAAGGCCATTCATATCCTTGGTCTTATCCAATGAGAGCAGCGGGGTAGTATGGGCAGTCTTCTTCAAACCGTCTACTATTTCATAGCCAACAGTCTGCGTAGGGGAATTGCTCATGCGGATACCTGTTTTGTTCTCCAGTCGTTCCAGTTCGTCATAGTGACGGTCATATACGGCATCCGTAACCGTGGGAGCATTAAGATTATAATACTCATGCCGCCAGTGATTCAGCTTGGCGGTCAACTCCCGGATTTGTTCAATGGGTGATTGTTTCATATTCCAATGGCCTCCTACCAAGTATCGCGTGATGGTATAAAGATAATTTCAATATCGCTGTTGATAGGATTATCGGGTTCACCGTCAAATTCATTGTTTGACTTCGTGCAAATCTCGGGTGGCCTGCCCTTGCGAGGGTCAACATCAACATACAGATTCCCTTTGTTGCTTTGATAAACCGGACGATCCCAACTGTCCCTGCCGATGTATGTTAATTGAAGTGTATTCATTGTCTGCTTCTCCTTTTTGGAATAAAATAGGGCCTCCGTTGTGGAGACCCTGTATGGCTATTGATTTTTTGATAACTTTATATTACAACTCGAATTTATTTTTCAACTCCTCCCATTCGATACCTTCATATTTATCTTCTTTTCTGGAAGATCGTGCTTCTTCTGATGCTGAAAGACTTAGGTTAATCAAGTATTCGTGTATCTTATGTCCTAATTCCGGATTCTCTTTTACTGCACTACTGACAATACTAAGAGGAGTTTCTGATTCTGTAAGTTCCCCATTATAAACTGTGGCACGATATAACACAGAAACATATGTGTGTTCAGAATAACGAATGAACGAATTATGTTTCAAGGCACATTCGTCTATCTTCCCGCTTTGAGTAATATGCAGACAGCGCACCCCACAGCAATCAACCATATCCATTGAGTCAAGATTTTCAAGGATTAACACTTTTCTTGCCTTGGCAAAGGGGCTGCAATCAGCGATTATAATATCTCCCGGCAAGAATGGTACCGCAAGGTTTACGTCTCCTGAATGATCAAAGAAACCAAGTGTATCACCGTAATCATCAGGTTCGTATTCACCAGTATAGTCGAAGTACCACACTTCACCCAAGCTGTTCAGATAGTAATAGATAGGGCAGTTCATCTTCCCATCTTCGCCAGGAATCCATTTCTCAACGTAAAACCATAAATACTCATGAGGGTTAGGATTTGCACTATAAACTACTCCAGTTTCATGGATATATTTCTTAACGGCTTCAAAGGTTGTAAATAATTCTCGCCCATGTTTTCTATCTCCATAACAACACACATCAATTAGAAGCACAGTGCCGGGCGAAGTGTTATACAACCCATCAAGAGCTAATCGGGCATGCTTTACGAAGATAGCAGGATCATGATAAATCCTTTCAGGGTCATACTCTGTCTGCTCCGCAATTAAATCTAATACTGGAATTTTTCTTTCGAGAGATGCAGGGGCACGTGATACTATTTTTCCGCAATCATCTCTACCCAAAGGTCTATGCCAAGTACGTAGATGCTCCCTTATTTCCTTAGATTCGATAAATTTCAAGGTTTCCTCAATATAATCCACTTCAAACACCCCCGACTATGGTTACAGTATACCATATTTTGTTCGATTATCATAGAGAAAAGTGATACGGCCAGAGGGGGTTATCCTCTAGCCGCATGACACTTTAATCCCCGACCTAGCTTACTTGCTTAATGTCCGGCAGGTCGGCGGCACTCAATATCTCCATGAACTTATGACCGAACGCCTTAGCCGTGGCGGTTTCCTCTTGGCTAAGAGTGCTGACGGCCTCGAAGTTAAATTTCGCGTATGGCTGCCCGGTCTTGTTGGTGGCCTTCTCCAAGGTAATCCTTGTTACAACGCCATACATAGGCGTTAGATTACTTACCAGCCGTGTTGTGTACTTCATAAACAACATCTTACTGGATACAGGCACACGAACCACCAACGGCAGAATGTTATCCGGCCTTAGAAGGAAGATACAAACCGATTCCTTGCAGGCTTTGGCTTGGGTCTCGCCCCCGTTCTTAGAGCCGAAGTCGTTAAACTGGCATTGGCTACAGGGATTACCTTCAAATGAAACAATGCTGTTGTTGCTGTAACAGACGGGCGGTGTACCCTCAACCGGATCGGGCGTGTCCCAGTATGCCCGGGGTGTGGTATAATCCAATACAATCCCCGTCAGTTCCTTTTCAATCTCGTCACCAGACAGGCCGGGTACGGTAAATGCCGTTGTTCCTCCTGATGGCGACTTAACAACATCAAACAATGCAGGGGATAGCTGTTGGTTTTTTAAGTTCTCGCTGATGATACCGAGCGCATCAGATGTCAGCGCAACGTAATTTGAAACAATTGGGGTCAATGCCGTGGAGGTATTTTCCATAGTGGCAACAGTCCTTTCTTCCGTGGGATTTGTCTCCGCAGTTTCGGGTTGTTTGGTTTGTAACTTTCCGTTTAATCGGTCTTTGAGCTTTGTGGTATCCATACTAGCCTCCTATGATGCCGCCTTGATGGAGAAGCGGCGGTGTGATGTTTTGTTAGCAAACTTTTTGTAAAGTGTTGGGTGTTCAGCTTTAAGGGTCTTGCTATCGAGCCGTTCTTGGGTTACGGATTTCCAAGTGATGATACGATCCCCGGCAGTCCCAGCCTCATGGTCGCCCATCATCTGTTTCAACAGATTCTCGGCTTCCTTTTTCCGTTCGGTGAGTAGCTCCAACTGCTCACTGACGGAATCATACTGTTGGATTAGAGCAACAGCGGTGTCGGGGAGTTCAATCTTGGTCAACGGTTTGCTATCTGGGAATTTATTGTTGATGAAATTAACAGACGCTTCCGAGCCATCCAATGGGGGCGGTACGTTGTTTTGGACACCATCCCAAAACGACCCTTCCAGTTGGACGAGCATAGAAATTAACTCATCATCACGCTCAACGAATTTCCACTTAAACGTGTTGCCGCCTATGAGGACGGCAATATACGCCCCCTTGTACCCGGTGACCGCCATGTAGTGCTGCACTTGTAGAACGTAAGCGTCAGGTATGTTTTCGCTCCATTCCCCGGACAAGTAGGCACTGGCGGTTTTAGCCTCGAAGATACACGGCCCGTAATTAGGGTGTTGACATATACCGTCCACATTGGCTAACATGAAGTCGTGGGTTTCACTTTTGAGGATTTGATTAACATGGATAACCTCAATGTTGGTACGTTTGGTAAACTCGTTCCGTACTAAGGATTCAAGCTGCGTACCCCAGTAGGCAGCTTCCCCGGCCTCTTGATAAGGCATCTGCCCGGTCTTCTCCATGAATAACTCAATGGGAGATTTGTATTTGTTAATGCCACAAACGATACTGGCATCCGAACCGCCGATACCAAGGCGGCGGCAATCCAACCAATCTTCATACGACAGGTCGTTAGTGTGCGCTAGAACAATCGCCATCGTTACACCTTCCTTCTGTTATAGTAAATTAACTGTCCGATATGTGGACGTATTCCTTGATATAAAGAAACAAGTCCCATATAGAAAACTTGGCAAGCTCGGCGGCGCAGCGGATGATACTACTTTGAAACTCCGCTGTCATAATCGGATGCCCGCCATTGGCCTTGATTGCCTCAACTTCGGCCAATACCTGTTTAATAGATTCCTCAACATTTTCATCTGTTAGGTGACGAACGCCGACATCTACTAAATGGGTGAGACCCATCCTGAACAATACAAGGCCATACTTGTTTTCCAAGTCGTTAATAGCTTTGATGTCGCCAGTCATGCTGCCAGTTCCTTAGTCAGCCTTGCCTTTATATCCTTCAAGTGTTCAGCGATTGTATAATCCGACACAGCAGACGGGCTAAAGTAATCCCCGGTCTGGAGATAGAACGACTTGCAGACAACGGCCTTACTGTTGCCCGTGGGTTTCTCCGATGGGAAGGGTGAGCGCAGATGTTCCATTACAATTATCCTGCTGCCACCGGGAAGGTCGTACTTATAATACGCCAGATTAAGTTCTAGCTGGGTGAGCCAAAGGCCCCACCTTTTATAATCGTTTACAAACTCTCTTCTCTTCTGGTCGTTGGCCCACATCTTGGCAAGTTCCTGTTTGGTGAACATAATTTTCCTCCATTCAAAATGTAAGGGACGTACAGCAATCAGCCATACGCCCCAATGATATAATTGCTACAAGCCTTGAAATAAGGGGACTCTCTCGATATGGACGATTCGTCCATATCGGTGAGGTCGTGGATTTGAAAGACGATAACCCCGGCATCATGCCGCCTGTACAATGTCATACGCCTTGTCGATAAGGGGGTTGCCTTCAATCGTCTTGGCGAACATGTTTTCCCGGTAGTTGGCCGTCTCCCTTAACGGTTTGGCGTGGGTAGCGAAGTCCGATACAGCGCATACGAAGCGGTAGGCGTTCTTGCCAACGTGTTTCAAGTCGGGGGCATCGAAGTAACGAATCTTCATATCTTCCCGGATTTGAGTGATATTCTTCCTGTGGATGTCCGTTGGGTTATCGTCCATAGGTAGGAGCATTTCGATATACTCCATAACCTTAGAATCAGATAACCGAATCTTAGACAGCCGGGAAAACTCCTTACCCAAGTTACCCATATACTTCTCGGCCAACAGAATCGTATTGTGGGCATCATCCATCTTACGGGCAAGGTCGCCCACATGGATAGTAGACCAGATACGTTTGGCATTACCAATGGCCAAGTTAAGTGTATTCTGGCAGACCACCCGGATAGGGGTCATACAAACTTTGATGGCCGCAGACCCATCATGGGAACTGCTGAATACAAGGTAAGGCTCAATTTGCTCACCCTCCATGATGTACTTGTCGGGCAACTTAGCCAGTAGCCAAATACGTTTACCATCGTTCAAGCTCCCGGCCGTTTCGTACTTAACGCCCTCACCAAGCAGAGCGTCAGTAAAGGCAAATGCCTCATGATTTTGGACAACCTTGTAGCGGTCAGTAACTACGCCCAAGATGCCGTTGTCCGTTTCCCGGATGTTGGCCTTGTAGCCGGGGATTGGGTCATAGGAACTTGTCATAATCGGACGCTGGATAACTCTCCAGTCAAGACCCGATTCTCTCAGAGCTTCCTCCGAGTTAAGGGTTTCTTGGACGCATACGCCCAGACCATGCCACGGTGCTACTCGTACATAAAACATTGATTCTACGTTTGCTGGCATTGTTCTCTCTCCTTCAATTTTGATTTTTGATTGGCTCCGCTAGAAGCGGATGCCGGGTTAGGTTACTTTGTTTACTCCGGTTCTTCCTGATGCTTGTCTTGCGTGTCGGCTGGGTTGTAGTCACTAATCAATTTAACTACGAGAGCCACTACAGCTACAACCGCAGTAGCCAGCTTCTCCCATTTCTCCATTGCTCACCACCCCCTCCCTGTCGTGTTGTGGAAGTATCTCTACTTGCAGGGATAGGTTAAAGGGATTTTGGGGAAGTCCACTTTTGTTGAGAGATAATTTCTATAGGCTTCACCTCCGATATGAGTGCAATAAAATAACGCCTCCCCGGTTAAGGGAAAGCGTTGGGTGCGATATATCTATAATGTGTAATTGTTATGAAGAAATATGGGATGAGAGTGGTTGTCTCCCTCTTGACATCTTTTCTTTTTGTCCTTCGATACCAGCCAATTCCATCAGCTTATTATAACCATCCCTTGTTTCAAGATTTGTATAACCCGTGATGAACGGTTCTATAGCTTCGTCACGAATTCTGTGGAGTTCATCATCCTCTGGACTACCTTCTTGTACTCCCTCCCATATAGTTTCAGATAGATACTTCTCTAACTCTTCAACAGGGAGTTCGGTAATGGCTTGCCTGATTTCTTCCACTCGTATCAATTCAGCACCCCCTACAACCCGTTATATTCCATTGCTTCTTGGATAAGCAATTTACGATATTCTTCGGGAGTCGGGTCATGGGTAATTAACCCATTCTTTTTCCACGACCGAATTACAGCTTCCTCGAAACAACTATCTCCTTCATGAACGGGATAGTCTTTAGTAAGAACTTCTTCGCCAGAATCCAAGATAACGGCTTGTGACTCAAAGGCCACAAGCCTAATTAACCCGATAGATGATTCGTACATTGCCACAAGAACTTCTTCGTCATACTTACAAATGGATTCCATTTCATCTGCTGTATGATTATATTCCTTCATAATGGAGTCATACGCCTCTGGATAATTTTCTCTTTTCATCAGTCCCAACCCCTTCCCTAAAGAGAAATAACTCCTTCTACTGTTTATTCTTCGCCGTCGTCAATCATTGGAACATCGGCTTCGTTGTGTAAGATGTTGGCCATTTCATCAGCAATCGTATCGCCGGATTCAGATACCACGGTTTTCCAGAGAATTCTGGCTTCGTCATCTGTCATCATCTTCTGAGCCTCAACGATAAGGTTAGAGAACTCAGTATAATTCTGATGTTCTAACATAACTTTTGCTCCTCTGGCTGCCTTTAATATACGACCCTCTGTGATCACGGAACCATCACAAAGGTTGATACCGGATTCTGTTAGTATATGCTCTTTCACGGTTTCCCCTTCTTTCTTCCTTAACCACGGGCGCACCTCCGAGATAAATGTGATAGGAGCGGTTAAGCTCCCTCTAATCCTTTTTACTATTCAAATGCAACCAAAATTCTCTAGGAGACATCTCCTTGTACATTGAAACACTTTCTAGCGTCAATCGAATATCCTCTTCGATCTCTTCTTTAGTCATTTCATGGTATTCGTAATTCGGATCATCAGGACTTACACTTTCCTGGCTATAGATGAAATCCGTTTGCATTTGTTTAAGTTCATTCTCAACATGCTCCACAAGCTGATTGTATTGTTTCGATGTTAAGTGATATTTGGTTTTGAGATGCTTGTTCAAATCGTCCTTACATGTTGATTTAACTACGGCTAACATACCTCCATGTCTCCATAATTGCCATAGATAGAAATCTACGTCTCTTTTCGAGAATTTCTGTTCTTCTCTTTGCATTGTTCAATCGCCTCCATTGTAGCAGGGATATATTCAGTTCCTACAACCTTTCCAAACTCTTCGACAGTATATATTGTGACCACCTTATCACTGCTGATAGATAGAACAACATTACCGGTAGCTGATACATATACATTAGCCATCAGAACTACTCCCGGTTTATCGGGATCATCCATCTCTTGTTCAATTACCATAGCCGCACTATTGATAAACAACCTAGCCTGAATCCTGACACTGTCCCAAACTTTTCTTTTTGTAGCTTCAGGGTTTGGTTCTATACGCTCTCTTCCGCGCAATGTAGCATGTTTCCCAATTTTATAGTTGCTGAGATTAACTGGGTCAACATCACTAGGTCGTCTACCTCTAATAGTCTTACTGTTGGCTGGTCTAACGATTGTCTTAATGATCCAATCAATTTGATTTTGAGCAAGAGGTAAACCATTATAGCCATCAGTAGATTCAAAGAAGGTATCTGGTAATGAAAGAAGATATTCAAGAGCGGCTTCGGTAATACGAATTTCGCCATTGGGTTCATCCTCCCTCATAATTACATCACCCATTGTACCATCACCTTTGACATGATGTAATGGGTACATGTATTTCTCCGGTACTACGACGGAGTTTCCATCTTCCGTCATGACCCTGTACTGTGGGCGTGTGTCATCCTCAGTACGGAATACTTTGGATTCAATGAATCCTGTGTTGGATGCATGTTGACCCTGGGATATATGCATCTTGGTTCCAATCTTAAATTTTGATTCCATTATTCAACACTCCTATTCTAGTGGATTATTCGAGGGTTTGTTACCTCTATTATACAATGAGAATATGCAACTTAACAGATTGAATGTTCGATAAGACGGCAAAAAAGGGAGGTACATTGCCTCCCTTCCCATTATTTCCATGCCATGATTTCAACATTGTTCCCAGCGACCTCTGCGCCATTGTAGTTCCATGAGAAATCTGGATGACGATATTTCTCTGGGACGAACTCGCGGGTGATACGGAGTTTGATTGCTTCAATCTTATTCACGATTGGAATGAGTTGAGCCTCGAACTCATCGTACTCTGGTTTCCCCGCCAGATTCACAAGTGTGCGTTCCCGGATCATTTGTTTTGTAAGAAGATCGGACAAGTCATTCACTACCGACACCTTCCCGCGCTATCTTCCTTCCCCTGCTGTAGTACCACTGATAACCATTCAGCTTACATTCCGGGCAAGGGGATTTGATGAATTTCATATAACCAAGTTTGGCCGGACACTTGTAACAAGGCGGTTTAACGAAATGAATCAGCTTTCTAATAATCATCATAACACCCCTTTTACGGAACTTGAATTAGCATCAAGTGTGATTATTCATTCGGGCACCTTCATATCCTCGAAATGGCTTCATTAGCTCATAATATGTCGAGTATTCGCTACTCTTGCACTCGGGGCATGGATTGTCGAAAAACTTGACATGCCCCAACGTATAAGGGCAAGTTTCGCATGGTGGCATAGTAAGAATTAGATTTGTACCCGGTACTGGAAGTACCCCGGGTTGAATAGTTGCCGCCGTTTTATGAAGTTTCCTCATGTTTACGAGATTCTTCTTCATATTGTCACTATTTGTTTTATTAATCATGATTTTACTACACCTCCAGCTATCGTTTCTTAGGTTTAATAATTTTCATCTTTACCCTTCGTATTAAACTATTTCAACCGTTTTTACTGGCACACCATTTTCCCATATGCCCTTGAAATCCCCAGACAAGGAAGATTCTTTACCACGACCATGTGGAAGTCCATTCCTGAAATGACCTCTATACTTGTAGGAATGTGAAGAAAACACTTTTTCCAGAGTTCCTTTACCGTGGTATTTACCGTCTTTCCACTTTCCCCAGTAAGTAATCACAGTTCCACCGTAATTGTACATGACATTGAGTATACCATATCCTGTAGGCTTTCCGTTGATAAGTTTCCCAATGTAGCTTGCGGAGTGCGGTACTCCCAAATCAGGAATTGGTTCAGTCATGGAATCATCCTGCTCGACTTGACACCATTGAAGAGGATCTTCATTGCTGTGCCATACCCTCACGCCTTTGTTTTTCATACATAGAATTAGAATTAATTCACGTAAGATAATAAGCCCCCTTCCGTAATTGTATACTGATATTTGCCTCAACCATCATAACCCTTGGGGTATTTAATATCAATCAACGGTCTATCGGCCTTGGGTATCGGCGTATCCATTATCTTCTTGATTATGGTTAGTAGCTGCTGCCGGATACCCTGTAGAAACTCCATCGAATGAGGAACGACATATTTCTTCGAGTCGTTGTTCAGAAGGTCAATGTACCAGTCGATTATATCCAGCTTGCTATAAGCATAGGAAGTAATCATGTGTTTGTCATTAACATCTTTGATGGCCTCGCCCTCGATTTGGATATAAGGCAACAGGTCGGATGGGATTCTTTTTAATTTCTTCGGTCTACCAAACATGAATTTCACCCCTCTTGGTTGATTGCACGGCTAGATTCCTTTCTTAAACTCATCTTTAGCAACCTTGGCGCCAAGATTAAGAAGTGCTTTACCTGCGTTCAACAAAAAGCCTTTAGGCCCTAGAAGTAATGCCGAAGGATTTAAGGCATCATCCCAAAACTCTTCACGAATCTTTGTGTCTACACCGGCTCTTTCCTTTAGCTTTTCTAGTTCGAGATACTTTTGTTTCAAAGCAACATGTGAATCCAATGCAGTATCTATCCCGGTCATATACTCGTCAAAGCCTATATCAAACCCTTCTTTTTGAAGTTTCATTACTGCATGTTTTTGTTTATTCATATTTAGCATCATTGCTTCAATCGCTTCCAAACGTTCACCAGATGTAGCTGCCGTGTCAAATTGGTCCGCCAACTCACTATACTCTTTTTGAAGGCCGACGAGTGCTTCAAACAATAGTGCGCTTGTCTCATCATGTAAAATAGTGTCATCCGTTTCTTCGACATTGAGAAGAAGGTCATTAATCTCCATAGCGTTATCTTCAACGAATTGTTGCTTCTCGCCCTCAGACATTGTGTCGAAAGTAGTCATAGCTTCCTCTGTCTCTTGATCCAGATACCCTTGTTCCTTTTCTTTGCCATCGTTAAAGAAGTTTTCTAATGCTAACTCTGCAACCTCATGACCCTGTTCAGTGGCGTAACGATACCATTTAATCGCTTCTTCGTCATCCATTTCCACACCATCACCCAACAGATAGCACTCTCCTAATTGATATTGTGCCTCCGCATTGCCAAGGTCAGCAGCCATGCGCCACAATTTCGCGGCTTCAACCAAATCCCCGACATCCCTCAAACCTTCCGCACGTTGAAGGATGTCGTCTACATCGGCGTTTGAATCCTTGATTGATTGACGGCGTTCATTATTCTCGTCGATTGCTTGAGATAGGTTCAGTATTGTCAAACTTAACCCCACCCCTTGATGACCCTGTTCCTTTGCTCTTTGAAGCCATTTTAACGCTTCAACCCAATCCTTTTTAACACCCTTCCCGGATTGGTAGAAGTGCCCTAACATATACTGTGCATCAGCATCGCCTTGATGAGCGGCTAGACGGAGTTGTTTCAATGCATCCACAAACAAATGTTCAGCACTTGGTTCATTACTATAAACATCTTCTAATTTCCCCACTACAGTTGCAATGGGGTAATCCTCATGCTCGGTGGCAATTTTATGATACAATCGGGCTGCTTCCATGTAGTCCTGTTCTAAATAATTTTGCTCATCTATACCGTAACCATCCTCGTAACATTCTGCAAGTTCAAACATAGCCTCAGTATGCCCTTGTTCGGCAGCCGTTTGAAGCCACTTTATGGATTCTTTTGTCTCTACATCAGTGTAGTCGTGTTCGTCGTAATCAAGACTGCTATACAATTTGTATTGCGCATCTGCACTACCCATCTCGGCCGCCTTGCGCCAAAGGATTAAAGATTCATCTAAGTCAGTGACTTCTTTGGCGCGCCGCACAAGATCATCTATATCGAATCCCTTACCAGAGGATTCAACATCATTAATCTTACTTATATTATCTCCTACAGATGCTTCAGGCTTAGTTACCTTAGTCCCGCAGTTGGCACAGAATTTGGCTACAACTTCAACTTTTGTTCCACATTCAATACAGAACATGATATATCCTCCCTGATTGTAATTTGAGAACCACGAATACGTCTAACATCGCGATTCCCCTTATATGAAAATCAAATTAACTATACGAATCTATCAGCTTCAACGCTGATGGCGTAGTCTTTACACCCGGAGCCTTCATTAGCCCGTCTGGTGTTTCGGGCCTGGTTCGCCATACAAACGCCTCTGGCGGAATCATTAAATCTGATGAACCCTTTGCCTACGCCTTGGTTGGTAAGCTGGGCATCTCCGTCCCATCTCTTACAGAACGCACACTTGGGGCTTGATGGATTGGCTTGTGCCATAATCTTCATCTCCTTTGGTTAAGTAGTCCACGGCCAGAGCCGTTACGAACAAAATTTATTTCACCTTATCGCCTAAGATAATGCTCACGCCTAGACACTCCATTATAACATAACTCATACGCCTATACAATGATAGTATCGAATTTTTGTGTGGGGGGTGAATAGGATGGAGTATAAACTGTTAGGTCAAAGGATTCGGGCTGCACGTGTGGCGGCTGGTCTGTCACAAGAACAGTTAGCCGAAATGGTTGGGCTGACCAGCCAACACATATCACATACCGAAGTTGCGTCTACTAAGGTCAGTTTGCCATCCCTCGTTAAGATTGCGAACGCCCTACATACCAGTGTAGACAAGCTACTATCGGATAGTATGTATGATGCAAAACCTCATCTACTGGAGGACGTTCAGCTTGCCTTCTCCGATTGTAACCCGGATGAAGTGTATGCTATGCTGGAGGCGGCCAACGCTGTAAAGAGGGCGATACGAATACGTAATTTGAAACGACCTGATTAGACCGCCCGGCTTTGGGTGATCTAATCCTCTTCGTCGTTTTCTTTTCTTCGCTTGTTCAACAAGGTTTCAATTACCTTGGCCGAATATCCCCCGGCTCTGGCTATCTTGGCACGTTCCCGTCTATCTTTGACTGGCTTGGCAAGGTCGGCGATAAACTCGGGCCGGTACAGCCTCATTGGAAAATCCATCTTATCACCACGGAAATGTTTATATATTTTCATCATTCCATCACGGCCCAGAAGTTCAAACAGTTCCAGATAGATGTCGTTAAAGGCTTCTGACTCGTTGCCTTCAACACCAAAAATCTCATATACAATATCATCGTTGATGTTATTAAAATCAATTTCGGTCACAATGTCGCCTCCTTTCATATAAAGTATAACGGGTATGGATGTCACATTTCCAACCCAAAACAGGGAACATTTAACCTCACCAAATCGAATCCCAAAACGGACACATTCTTCCCGCAGAAACGGATACATTTCTCCCGCGAAACAGGATATGGTGTTTCTAACTAAGAGAACCCCGCCCCCGGTCAGTCGGGGCGAGGCTCCTTAAATGTCGTTATTGTGTGCTTCGACAAATTCAATCATGTTAATGCTTCCCCTCGTTCTGGTCTCCGCAAGGGATGTTTGAAACAACCATGTGCCAATCCGTTCTAATTTCTTTGGCCGCCTGTAGTCCCCAGCGGATACAATGTTGAAGTGTGGCGGGTTCGTTGTGGTGATTAAGGATCGCCTGTTGTATGGCGGGTGGTATCTGGTTAAACAGTCCCTCGACCTCGGTTAGCAGATTCTCTATCATGTAGATGGTGTCGTAAGCGTCCGTAAACTGCTTTTTGGCTAACGGATCATAGATTGTCCGGTCAGTGGGGTACTTGTCTGCTTCGTCTGGTGCAGGTACATAGTTGGGGCAGTAGTCCGTACATAGTATAGTAGAGATAGCTCCGTCCTCCACATCAGCCTCGGCCACGGATTTGTAACCCAACATCATGTCGGCAATGGTGACGATGTGTTCCATAAACAATCCCGGCGTTAGAATGTCCTCCGGGAAATCGTCTGCGTGTACATAGTAAGTACCAGATTCCGTTTCGCTGGCGCACTTCTTAATGATATACTTAACTGCCTCTTCCAATATGGCGTTGACTTCATCAAGCGCGGGTACCGTTTCAAAGACTAGCCACGCCATGTCATCATCTGTAAATCCTTCCTCTTTCAAAAACATCTTGGCATCCTCTATGTTGGCGAACTGCATTTCCTTGCCAGCATCGTCTAAGATGTACTCAACTGGGTTAATAGTGATGCCGTTGATGTGCCTACCTACAATTACCATTTTCCAAACCTCCCATAAAATAGTTAAAGCCCCGCTGATGATGGCGAGGGCTTCTTGTTTGCATCTAATGCAGAATATATGTTCGAGATTAGAGAGTATACGATACCAGTCTGTATGTCACTACTTAACATGCATCTGCATTTCTTCTCCTGTATAATTTATTTTTTATTGAAATTATATAATTTGAATGATAAAATAAATTGATTCTCATAAAATAAAATATTTGTGAGAGAAGAACAACTAGCTCTATATCAAGTGGGAGGTTTCATATGGCAAGGGTAAGAGGTGTAAGCCGTTCAGACTTTGCTCCGATAGCCAATTCTTTATCGGACTTTATTAGTGACGATTTGTTGGAAGACAACATGGAAGAAATAGAGAGGTACTTCCCGGACACTACGGAATTAAGAGACAAGTTTGACTGGAATCTGAGGAAGTTGAAAATTATGTTGTTGCTTCGCTATCCAAGGGGTGGTGACGAATTGGACAAAATTCTATCGTTCTTGGAGCCGCCTATTGATGGATGGCAGGAGCATAGTAAAGAAGGGTATGTGTATCGCATGTCCAACCATTGTCTTGCTCGCCTTACAACTGGCAATCATACCCATTGCAAAAGAAGGTCTGTTATAAAAACATCCGAGGTAGCCAGTGAAGCTCTACAGGCTGTCCAAAGCATCTTTCTGGGCAACAACGAGCAAAGCAAGGCAACATTGTTTATATTCAGCTACTGTCTCGCATCACTATTTGGGAGTATGTTGAGTCGCAATAGGTTTAACTTCCCCTTTGTACTGCAAGTAGCGTGTGACAGAAAATCGAAAACCTATGAATTGTTAAAGGAAATAGTTGGAATTTGTGATGCTAACATGGGGCTACTAGACGATTGCAGATCACATCAAAGCTATTTGAAGAGTGATTGTTATGCCAAGCCTAGTGTCCTTTATGCTCCGCGCTCAATCAGCAGTGGTATAAATGATTTGATGTCCAGTAAAGACATACCTATCATCATTGATGGTGACGGCGGTATAAGAAATTTCAATGCCCTGTTAAAAGAGGTAGCCAACATCCCAGTCAAGAGAGACCGCTTGGGTCTGGGGGACAGATTCAAATTACTACCCATTTTCGTAAGTCCCTCCATTGACCATAGCTATGATAATGTATTCAGCATGGACTTAACGAATCTGAACATTGGCAACGACTACCTAGAGTTGATAAAGGAACATAGAAATTTACTAGCATCTTGGGTGTTAGATTTGGTACTTGAACCCAAGAGACATCTTTTCCAGTTCGATAAATACAACGCCGCCAAGTTAGACACATATCATTTCCTTCGTGGCATCAGAGAAAACAAAGACCAGATACACACTAAGTTTACAACAGCAACTTCTGATGAGGTCGAGCGTATCGGATGTTTGAGTTTCTTCTTCAAAAGTTTCTTGATGGTTGCCAACAATTTGATTGTACTTGAAGCGGATGATGGAATTGAAGGAAGAAGAGGGGGCAAAGAAATAAAAGTTAGCTCCCATGAGCTGATCAGTCAGTTTATGGATAGGTCTGAAACGAGCCTATTCAATACTTTACATGAACACGCCCAATCTCATATGCTACCAGGGAGAATTGACGTAGGGGATGGAGTAACAGAGGACAAGGCCGTAGCATCGGCTATCCGTTGGGGAGTAACCATTCAGGATCATTATAAAGCTCACAAGGTTTATTTCGATATAAAGAGATTCGATGTTCGCGGTGAAAAGTTTACCTTCCATATCCGGCCTGCTAAGGGTAGTTCGTATAAAAAAATTAGTGAACATGTGGACGGCGTTCGGCAGTCAATGGACATAAAAGTTTTAGAAGTCCAAGTTGCAGATGGATCTATGGCGATTGTATTGTCAGAAAAGTCACTTGACGAAAATAGTCTTGTTGCCATGTTAGATAGTAAGGAGTTTAAGGAAAGTAAAGCAATACTCCCCTATGCTATCGGATATGAACCTTCGGGAGATATGGTCATTTCTGATGTTTTCAACTATCCCCATATGTTGATAGGAGGCACAACGAAGTCGGGTAAAAGTACCGCGCTATACAGTTTGTTGTTGAGCATCCTGTCCAAGAGAGGTGCAGACGAGGTAAATATTTTGATATTTGATTATGGAAGAACTGAACTCAAATTATTTAATGAGATACCGCATCTGTCCCGCTCAATAATAGGAGGCGGTGACTACGAAGCAGGTTATTCAACCATCTTGACTCTTGAATCAGAGATGTATAGACGAAGGCAATTATTCAAAGAGGATAGAAAGACATTTGATAGGCTGCCGTATGTAATCTGTATCATTGACGAATTCAGGCTCTTCATCAACGGATTACCCCGTAAAGAAGATAGTCAGATTTTACAAGAATCAATAATGAACTTGCTAACTCTGGCAAGGGGATTTAAGATTCATTTAATACTGGCTACCCAAAATCCAACTATTAGAAACATCAAGATAGACCCAGCTAACATAGATGCCAAGTTAGCATTGAGGTGTTCTAATCAGCACCAATCTAAAGCAGTCCTTGGCTATGGTGGGGCCGAACATCTCCCAGGCAAAGGAGCCATGATATTTCATTCCGAAGAACATACTGTGGATAAAAGACTACAGGGGTCATTTATAAACGACAGGGGAGAGGATGAGGGCAAGGAAAGTGAACTGGCAATAAAGATTAGGAGTATGGATTTCAATTATGATTATGACGATACCTACAAATTTGTGATTGATGAATCCGAGGCAAGTGAATCAATCATTGAGGCCGATAAGTCAGTACCCACAAGCCCAAATCAAAAAGGTTATGACGAAGCCTTGGCAAAGGCAATCATGATGTCACTAAGCTGTGAAGAAATAGCCATCAGCCATATTATGGATAAATGTGGTGCGGCTTACCCAAGGGCCTCTAAGCTCATAAAAGAGTTGTACGAATTGGGTCTGGTTGGCGAGAAGCACAAGAACAAGTCGCGTAGAACTATACCTAAGACGGCGGATGAAATCACAAGCTCCGGTGAAATAATGAAGGCACTCACCGTACTTGGCCACACTGTCAAAGATATTGAAGAAGCCATATCGAAAAGGTCACATAACGATGCATAAGCTTTGCAACGGATGAAACACCCTAAACATCACTCCCGTTACATCTGGTCACATCCAAACATCTATAGACTTATTGAAACAACATACCCCTTGCCATCAGCGGCAAGGGGTTGTTTTGATATTCAGATACTAACTTGTCATCACACATCACTGGCACAGATTTCAGCATAAAGAACACATAGTCGCTTAAAGCGATCATTCCTAACATTCATTTCCATGTAACCATTGAGCATATCCCATTTTGTGACATCAACAGTTTTTGACATAGCAGGCGATGGTGGTGCAAATAAGTCACTCAATGTCTGGTTAAATTCCTTGATGTTGTTATATACGCTATTGTCACTTTGACTAATTCCAAACGGCTCCAGTATATCACTCTCAACGGATTGTACAAAGGCTCGAACTCTATCAGGGATACTATAGAAATCATCCACATCTTTGCCATATACCTCAACGATGTACCTATCAAGGTAGCCCTTTGCTTCTTTTTCCATAAATTCATAAAAGCCATTCTCTTTACTAAAGACCTCATCCACTTCCTTCATGAGTCCTTCCATATACACCCCAGGATCTACATTAAGTGACGGCGAGTTATCAATAAAGTTGGTCTGTAAGCGATTATCTTCAATCAATTGTTTGAATGTTTTGACCATAGCAGTCACCGGATCTTCCGATAGCGGAAGCCTTAATAGCTTCTGAAACTGGTTCAAAATACTCCAATAAAACACCCTCTGTTTCTCTGTATTGAAGTTAATGATGCAGTCTCCGTCACTCTGGAGGGCGACCCTAGCTCGGAACGCTTCTTGAAGTTTCTTCCACCCATCCCCAGATGTACGTCTATTAATATATCGAATAAATTCACTTTCATGAATTGATTCATTTGGGAAGTGTTCTTTAACTTTGCATTGTCTAGTTCCACTAATCCAACTCTTAGCTGTCTGCTCACTGATATTCTCTCCTATAAGAGACCCTGAAGCCTTAAAGAGAGCGACAAGTAAACTCGCCTGGCTTCCAACGAAAAGGTCTGCTTCAACCATCGCCCCGGTAAAGTCCTTTAATGTCATATACCTATCCCTCCCGGTTCCAAGATTTTTAATGCAACCGAAATGCAACCTTCCTGCTAGTCGAACTGTACCTAGGCCATTGATTAAGATTAGAATTAAAGATTGCTTAACCAGCCGCCCACGTTCCCCAGTCTGATAGTACAGACGAGATGCTCTGTCGCAAGGATTTCAAATGCAACCGAAACGCAACCTTGCTGATACTCAATTTGTACTCCAGCCCTCCTATAGAATTAATTTATAAGGAGCTAGAGCAGTCGCAAACATATCTAATTCTAACACAGGGAGGCCCTGTTTTCAAGAATGAGTTACTTGTTTGACTGGTTAAAGCCATCCCAAAAATCATGCTGACCCGGCCATATAGGGTAGAGAGGAAGATTAGAATGACAAAGAATCAAATTAACAGGATGCTTACCACAACCGTAGGTAGAGTGGTTCATCAAGAGGCCAATAGCAATGTGAAGGCCACCGTATCAACAACAGTCTGTGACTGTGGTAATTCCAAGCCTGCATCTAACCCAACCTGTGTCATTTGTAGTTGGGCGAACAACATCAGAGGTACAAAGGAGACTATATCTACAAAGGTTTGTGCCTGTGGCAACTCCAAAGGGGCGGGGACATTGTGCTGCTCCGTGTGTGACGCAACCCTAAAAGATTACTTAGAGCGTCGCGCTAAATGGGAAGGTCTCAACAAGGCCAGCTTCTTGAAACATCTACGCAAGAATCATGGTATTGGTGTCGCCGGAAAGTGTTCCTTGTGTGACGGCAATTACATCCTTGGCGGGAATAACCCTCAACCAGTAATAGATGACTATGATGCCCGTTGTTGTGATAGGTGCAACTACACAGTTGTTTTAGAGGCACGCGATATTCACCTTAGAAAGTACGGTAGAGCCTATTAAGATTCAATGTGCATTTACGATGGGGGCGGCTTGCTACGGCTCCCGCCCCACTAGCATCATCATACAACAAAATCATGCCAGCCCTGGCAAGGGGTAGAAAGGGAGATTAAAATGACAATGAACAGAATGAACAGGATGCCTTCCACAATCGTTTCCAGAAGGCTTGACGAGACCACTTACGAAAAAGCTATGAGGTTTCTGGAGCAAGCAGAGGATGTCTATGAAGAGAACCATTGCTGCCATATGCTGTCAGTTCCAGATGGGTCAGACGATAAGATGATCTTGGATGCAATGTTGCAGCTACGAGACAACAGGCTTCACATAAAGGTTATCTGGATTATGGAGTATAACCATAAACATGGAATGGTGTCCCCCAGAGACCCTAACGGCGAAAGAGGTCGCCATGCCAAAATACTTGGCGAGAAATATCTAAACAGCTTCTTGGATCACCTTAACACGGTAGATATTAACAATGTGGTGCGTCATAGCTTCATGCTGACTGGCGAAGTCATTGAGGAAGTTGAATCCAAAATCGATCAGTGCATCGACCCGACCCAAATAACAGAAGCGGAAATTAACCGCTATGACCGTATCGAAATGACCCATCCCGTACTACAAGCATTGAGATACTTCTGTAAAGGGATGGATGAAGAAGACTACAGCGTATCTTATGACGAAGATTTCCAAATATTTGATGTAGAATTTTGTACGAGCGGCTTTAACTTCAAGATTCCACTTGACGACATCGTTCGTAAAAAGTGGGAGATGAACGATATTCTTGCAAGGGCTGCTATCGCATGTGCCGGGGATTTGTATGTAGAAGCCAGCGAGAGGAAGGACAGGGAAGCCCATTACATCAAACAGTTGCTGGACTTGGCACTCCCTAATCTTCGCAAGATCGCTGGTGAAGATCAAGAGAAGTTTGAAGGTATGAAGAATCATTTTCTTGATGTCATTGACAACCAGATTATTCTTTATGACACAGGCAGAGAACACAGCGAGATGGAACTCTCAAGATGGAATCGCGATGAGTTCATTGCCCAATGTGACGGGCTAGATGAGGTCAAAAATTTCAATCCTTTAATAGATATGCTCTACGGTGCGTACTGTGATGGGTTTGAGAAGTCAAATGGTGATACATTGCTTAGTGGTAAGGGTGGTTTACGTCTCCCCGGCCTCACCCTATGCAGTTAAGGTCAACTAGGAATTTGATAAGAAGGGTCAGGGGGTGGCTAACTGCCACTCCCGGCTCTCCGATATTCCCGACTTAAATTCTTGAACAACACACCGCCAGCAGGCTTGGTTCAAGATTAAAGTCAGCCGGGTAACGCTACCTTGTCATATGTGTGGCAAGGCAGGGCGTAGTGGAGCTGTCCACAAGATAGGGGGTTATGTTATGCCTCAGACTATGCAACCAGTAACACCTACACCACATGATGTATTAGTAAACATCCATTCCGAATACGGAACCGCCGCCGCTCTGGAAGCTAGACGGCTGGCTGAGAAGTACCAAAAGGATTTCCTAAGTTGCGAGGATATTGTTTCAATCATGGGCATCGGTAGGAATAATGCCCGTCAACTTATGAGCAGTTCCTCTTTTCCAACCATTGAGGTCGGAAACCGAAAAGTCGTATCTGTCATAGCCTTCACTTTATGGTCACTAAAGAGTGATAACGACCATTTTTGAAGTAGCCAACAGTCAGCTTTTTCGTTGACATGCCTGCCAGGTCGCTGTACTATTATTACATGGATGAGTGACCTGGTATGGCATCATTAGGAGGATGCCATAATGCCACAATTAAAGAAAACAAAAAATAAATCTGGACGACGAGGTAACAACGAAGGAAGTATATTCCAACGCAGTGATGGTCTGTGGTGCGGTACCGTCACGACCGGGTATAATGCTGACGGGAAACCTGTACGCAAGACCGTTTACAGTAAGACCCGACAGGATGTAGCACAGAAGGT
>Ga0131853_10003096_pt1 | contig 29845 bp, 29 predicted proteins | sample TergutLab28metaG_FD_92764 | JGI IMG/M metagenome (GOLD analysis project Ga0131853, IMG submission 92764) | Labiotermes labralis P1 segment gut microbial communities from Petit-Saut dam, French Guiana - Lab288 P1 (version 2) (version 2) | ecosystem: Host-associated > Arthropoda: Insects >... | reverse complement strand
TTTAGTTGTAAAATAATTTAAAATGTTTTATTAAAAAGGAGGGGAAAAAAAATTTGGAAAATTTTTTGGGAATTAAAAAAAGGGGGGGGGGGGGGGGAGTTACATACGGAATTTTGGTGGGACAATGTGAAAGAAAAAGACAATTGCAAGACCTAGACGTAGGTCTAAGGATAATATTCAAATGGATCTTAAAAAAATAGGATCCAGGCATGGACTGGACTGATGTGACTCAGGATAGAGATAAGGGGTGGCTGTTTGGGTTCCATAAATGTGCAAATTTCTTGACTACCCAAGAAACTATTAGCATCTTAAGAGGGCCTCTGTGAAGTTACTTAGAGGTGAACCATGAAGCTACCTTGCCTTTCCCACTGCAGCACAGTAAAGCTGTTCATGCACACATGATGAGGGCACATGGGGAGGATGGAGGTATAGCTCCTCTCATTCTTAACCTTGGCACTAGATGAAGGAAGTGGTCAGTCTCACGCTCCGACCGCTTTACCCAGGGGGAAAGAGCCCTTGGTACCCTTTGAATAGGAGTCTGGGTGGGTTCCCAGGGACAGGCTGGGTGCTCTGAAGAATATAAATTTCTCTTGCTGCTGCCAGAATTTGAATCCTGGATAGCTGGGCCCACAGCGTGTTGCTGTACTGACTGAGCTATCCTGCTAATGACCAACAGGGAGGAGCTAAGTCATATCATGTCATGTGTTTGGACAGCTGCTTCTACATTTCTGAGAAGAGTGGTGATTCGCAGGCAAATTTTATATTGTCGGAGCCCATAAATGGTAAAGATTTGTGTGCATGGTGTGCCAGCACTGCATGACCCTCAGTTTTTCTCGAGTGCTGAAGTTGTGTGGCACATGATGCATCATTGCCGGATTTGTGACTCCCAACACAGTAAGGAATATGGTGGCTGCATCTTGAAAGGTCAAGGGGTCCAAGAAAAAATGGCACTTTGTTCCTTCAGAACGCCAGGAATACATTGTCAGAACACAGAAGGCCAGAATACTCAGCTACATTGCTGTGGAAACCTTGAACCTTGTGTAAGAGTATTCTTAAAATTTGTTTCCAGAAGAAAACAATGATTAGGTATATAAAAAAAGTGAAATCTTACTTCTTCATCATGTCCAAAAGCCATGAAGAATGTCCTCTGTGGTCTGTGACCTTTCTGTATCACGTACTCGACAGCTTCCATAATCCCCTAAAGCACAATAAGAATAGTTATAAACATAAATCATAAATACATGTGGTGTAAATTAAAATAACATACTCTGTGAATCCATCAAAACTGACTTTAAAGTCATTTTGTTCAAAGTTGTTCAAAGCCTTCACTACACACTGTGCGTCCAGTTATATGGTTTGCACAAAACCGTCTTTGTCTTTTGAAGCTCCCAGTCTTCTGGAATATGATGCCTTGTATATTGGTATTTAGGTACCAACTTTTTGTGTCAGCTTGTTACCACCATATTCAGGGTGGTATTTTGGATACCTTAGGGGAATATCGAGGCAATAAGCGCATCTGAAATGTGTTTATGTATATACCAGCCTACACACTATCAGATCCCAGAAGAATGACAACTTCATTAACAAGAATGTGAGAGCCTCAGATATTTCATTCTGTAGCTTTTCTTCTGTCCTGCAATGGCTGGGTTGCAAACAGCACATATGTGGGAAATAATTCATAATTCCTTGGTACAAAGTATGAAATCTTTATGCATGCCATGAAGACATATGGAGGGAGTAGAGTTATAGCTCCACCTGTTCTTCATCTCAACACTAGATGCAACCAGGTTGTTACTGTCATGACCGGCCGCTTTACTGCCGGGGAAAGAACACCCGGTACCAACTGACTATGAGGCTGGTTGGGGCCCCAGGACTTGTCTTGGTGTTTTGCAATAACAGAACCATCTCTTGCTTCTGGCAGGACTAGAACGCCGGATCCTCTGGTCCACAGCCTATGCACTATACTGACTGGTGTCCCAGCTTCTTACTTCTGTGGTTAACATATTTGGCACCAATGGGAATTCCCCTGTATCACTCACTACCTATACACCAACTGCCAGCCTTCTGTTTTTTCAGAAAGTACATACTGTGTGACCATCCAAATGTTCAAAGTTTTACCTTGAAAACTCACAAGTCTGAAAAATGAAATGGTTCAATTTAAAGTAGCATTAAGAAGTTATTTAAACACACTCTGTCAGTGAATTTGTGATATTGAGATATGGATCATAATCTTACGTGTATATCACCTGTATATAATGGATTAATTTTAAGGATTTGAATAAATTATGCAACATATTTATGAAATTTTGTATCATACTGGTTGTGAAAATTTTGTACTGGGGTGCTGGTAAATCCTTAGCCCGACCAGGAAGGAAACAAGCTCTGAAGCATGTCAGGGACGTGCACGGTTTCAACAACATCGAGACGCGAGCTGTCATCAAGTTTTTTTTCGTGCAAGGCAAGGCACCGAAGGAAATCCACGCCATTCTGACAGAAACATTAGCTTGTTTCCTTTCTGGTCGGGCTAAGGACTTGTCAGCACCCCTGTATTTCTATGACTTATTCCACAGCCTGTTGTCACTTTTACTAAATTTTGGATCTGTGGAATTATGATTGTGTGTGTGTGGTGTATTTATATAAGTATGTCTGTATCAAGCAGGCATACCCAGTACATACATGTGACAACTACCTTCATATTCACATGCAAGGCTAACTGTAGAAGGAGGCAACTATGCCTCTCATAAAGTGCTACATTTCCAAGATGTAGTTTCATGTGTATTACACAGCAGAAAAATGTTTTCAACTAGTGTCATTAGCATGCAAAGTGGAATATCTCATGTTGTGTCTTGCTCACAAATAAATATTCAGACATTTCGACTTTTACTGTTCTTTATGATGGTGTTGAATGAGTGTGACACATAAGTAATGAAATCTGTAGTTGCTGGACACAGTGCAGTACAGTCTGCTGCATAACAAGGGGTCCATGCATAACAGAACTGAGGAATATCAACAACTGTCCTCTGGAATTTGTCAAACCATGCACTGCTATCTTTATTGATCTGACTTACCAGTACTCCAGATTTGTCGTCAATAGCACCTCTTCCATAGATGTATGTTCTGTTGACAATTTTTCCACCAAAAGGAGGAACTTCCCAAGCACTAGGGTCAACTGGGACAACATCTAAATGTGAAGCAAGCAAGTATGGCAGCTTCCCTTTGGTTGTGCCCTCCACTGTGTACAAGAGACTGTATGTGTTGATCACTTCCTTCTTTATGAAAGTTGAGCTATGTATCAGAGGGAAATCTGCAATGAAGGCCATTAACTTGTTAACTGATGAGAGTATTTTTCATTTTGTGTGTTGGTCTTCTTAAGCTCATCTTCAATATTTTTGTCAAAGTGTATCCAATCAAACTGGGCTCCCCACAAGAACAATGCACAGTAAAAACACTATTCATTTCTGAAGAGTAGTTCCTTTAATTTCACAATGTAACGCTATTGATTCTTCTTCAAAGTCTCAAAGAAATACGTACTTCCACATTGCTATGGACTCATCCAATACATAAGAAACTACCACAGTTTGTAACGTTCATTCCTTATGAAGGGCGTTCAGTAGGCACAGTTCTCCGAGTCATAACAATAAATGAGAAGTCATTAAAATATTGAATGTTGCTCATTTATTGCACCGAAATATCACTATTTTTAACACATTCCCCAATCATTCCTATGCAATTGTCCCATCTTTGCGAAAGTTTAAATATTCCGCGACAGTATAAATCAGGCTCTTGCATTCACAACCATTAATGAACAGTTACTTCCACTTCCACATTACTGTAGAACTGGCAGCCTCCCAAGTGTTGCTTCAGCAGCCCAAAATGCATTCCAGCTTGTGTTGTTTGAGCAGTGCAATCATGCACCCATGTGTCATTGCCTGTCAAAAGCCCAATTTTTTTCCATGAGAGAATTTATAAACTCTTATTATCAAGGTAGGACAGATGCATCAATGTGTTCAGGGATTATGCCGAAGAGTAATGATACTTCATTGGAATAAGTAACTAAATGAAACGTTGTAATGACTTCTTGTTTAAAATATTTATGACATAGGGAACTTTACCAATTGAACGGCAATCCTACATCTTGCAGATGTTTATAGAGAACAGTTAATTGTAAAGGGAAGGGGGGAGCAATGATAGTTACACCCTGTGCAGGATTCCTGCTTACTCTTTTCCAGATACTGATGCAGTTGCAGGAGGGCCTCCTTGTCTTGGTTGTCAGTTGCGTAAGAAACAGACGGAATTTTCAGTGCTCCTGCCAATCGTTCAGCCCTCTGTGTTATCTGGCTTTCATCAATTATATCCACAACTTGATTATTTAAGACATGGAGAACAGACTGGTTTTGCTGGTGAACGAACACTGCTCGGAATATTGCTACGAACACCAATAAGAGTCCAGCAGCCAGAGGGAAGCCTATGAGAGCTAGGAACAACTTCTGCCAGCACCTGTACCTCCAACGTCCTTTCCGCTTGCTTGCTAGCCCCATCTTTATATCCTGTGTAGACATAACAAAATGTGGGTTGATCCCTTAACAGAACAAAAGCTTCCACTTTTCACCTGAATAATTACATTATTTAATTTTGGAATTGGTAATGGACAGTAATTGATATGCTAATAAGTTACAATTACAGTGGTGAAAAGTGAGCGGTATGACAGACTTTGGGTTTACAAACAGCATCACTTAAATGTGTGCCAGACAATGTTGTAACTTATACATTAAGAACTGTCTCTGAAACGTTTGAATTAGGAACATGAAACATTTACAGCTGACAGGCGCTGTAAAGTGCAGCACTATCAACAGCCCATTCTGTTACAAAGAATTCTCCCTAATAGAACATTTTGAAAACTATGTACATATGTATGATACTGTAGTGCTGGCAATTTATCAGCTAAGTGTGGTCACCTAATAAGCGTGTTTTTTATATAATATCTTATTTTTTTCTAAATCAGTGCGCTCCATGTCTGACAAAATGTGCCATACTTAGATCAAAAACGACAAGTGTCCTAATGCTGACACACAACATAAAACTAAGGAAATGTATTCTGTGTTCTCATTTTGAATGTTGTTGTGTATCTTTATTATATGAATCAATGCCAGTGGGCTGTTGGGTCCACCCAGCCTCCTATGCAGTGTACAGGGAGTACAGTAGCTGGGGCTTGTATTGCATAGGTTAAGGATGGACAGAGCCGCAGATACACTTCTCCATATGCCTTCTTGGTGTGGTCCTTAATTAAATACACAGATCACTTTATTTTGCTGTAATATATCAGCTGAAATTTCCATTCCTCAAACCTCCTTGCCTCACAAAGAAAGCTGAGAGTTGGACAGTATCCATATGAACTGCCACAGTAATATTGCTGCTGAAGAGAAAATATTTTGGACTTAAATATGTCTTGAATCCCTTGAAATGTCCACACAAAAAGTTTGGCACAAGTCATAACACCAAAACCTATGGCAAGATTGAATTGTCATACTTAAAAGTGAAGCATGCTACGAATTACAGGATCATTCTAAAACAATGGTCGTGATGACACTTCTGGCTATGTAACTGCAATTTAAATATTTCCATGCATGGACAGAGTATTTGGGACACAAACTGTATCTACACTGCATTAATACATTTTGAAGTTGTGCTGACTGATGTAAATGACAAATTGCACACTACAATGCATGTATGTTTCATATGGGAAAAATAAAGAGGTGAAAGTGAAATGCGTAGTGACTATGCCATGAGAAAAACACACACATCAAATTTTTGCATGGGAAAAACTGAATTCAGACAGATCAACTTGTATACACTTTTGAGAAAGAGAAAGTTTTCATAAGGCGTAGCAGTTATTCTCACATGTACAAACGATGTTCTAACTTAAATTAACCTTCTTAAATACATTTATGTCTCTACAGAGACTTTAATCTTCTTCATTTTTTATTTTTTCAAGCTCTTAAATTTTGTCTCTCGGATATTCCCTCCTTCTGTTCCTGTGACATCTACTAGATTCACATCTTATGCTGCTCAGATTGACTCCATCTCTGCAGTTCCTGAAGTTTTGGCCACCTCTTGTGGCCATTGTCAGGGAGGTGTTCTTTGAAAGATATATTACACAGAATTTTTTGTATATTAAAACCAACTAGATACACCAATTTCTCAAATTTATTCTTGGAATGAAACTCTACATGTTTCAGACAGTTCTTCTGTCCATCATCAGGAATTGGATGGATCCTGCTCGCAAGCTGTCAGCAAACCTGTACAACATATACCATTGCTGTGTGTACAGTGAAAAACACCTGATGATGGACAGAGGAACTGTCCGATACACGTAGAGTTTCATTCCAAGAATAAATTTGTGCATCTAGTTGGTTTTAAAATACAAATTTATCATGATGCACGGTCACACGAATGTCAGATTACACAGAATGTCAAAATAATTTAATTTACACATATAAAATGTTAAGTCATAAAAAAAAGCTTAAAATCTATGTTAAAATACAGAATACTGATACAATCATATGTGCTGAGTTGTGTGTTGATATGCTGTGTATGTGGTGACACCATCCATGTGGAGGTAGTGCTGTTGTGTCTGCTGGTTGTGCTCTCATGAATCATTTAAAATTTACCTGCAGTCTCTTTGGCTGAAGTTTCAATGTGCTTTTGAATACTTTCCCAAGCTCAACTGATGTTAATATTTGCACCCAAATTTAAACCTGATGCTACCTCCTAAATAGTTTAGAATTTTCAGGCCAAATCTCTTCGTGTCACAAGTTTACATTCCCTATCTGCAGACTGGGTAACTGTTGCAGTCACCAGTGATCAGTGTCACTGTCACGGTCAGCTCCCATGACAGATCGTACATCAGGCACACTTGAATGCCCTCTCCTGTCTCTCATGTGATCAGCATGACTTTTTGTAAGTCTTCTCATCAGGAGAAGCCCAGCTGTATTTATAAATGTGGGAATGTGGTGCTCTTTGCAATTACACTCCCATATGTTTGCATTCAAATCTCCTACCAGTTTTCCCACATACCACACATAGAAATTCACTGACTGCCTGCTCCAGTTTCTCGTGGGACTTGTCCTTTGTACCACTGACATTCAGAAGAGAACTATAGGGTCCATCAGTCCCCTTCTTGGATAGCTTGACCCTGAAGTGGGTACCTTGAATATCACATCTTAACAAAATATCCACATTTGTAGAGAATTTAATAATCATGCTGAGTTGTTTGGTGGGTAAGTTGGATGATAGGTGATTTGGACTGGACAGGTGCTGTTTATGTGCCAAATTTCATGGCACTTTGTCATTCAGATTTGATAGCTGTGGCAGCATGGCACTTGTCACTCAGATTTGATAACTATGGCAACATGACACTGGCAGCATGGCACTGGTCATTCAGATTTCATAACTGCTGCAACATGACACTGGCACCTTAGCACTTTTCATTCACATTTGGTAACTGTGGCAGCATGACAATGGCATTTATTCATATTTGGCAACTGTGGCAGCATAATGACACTGGCACCATGGCACCAATTTTAATTAAAGTGACTATACAAGGTGCTAACTACAAGCAGAATCATCTAAATGGGGATGATGCAGAGATATGGATGATACAATATATTGTATTTAATGTGATGTGACTCCTTCTGTACCTCAAAACATGCCCAAGACAAGGTTAACACTGAACATTGTGGTTGCTGTGTTGCTTCATTCTTACATCAGTCTGTACCCAAGACTAGGACCAGCTCCCACAGTTACTGTCTGTTAGCTCAGCACTTCCTAAGCTCCCACAAAGTAAAGGTAACATTGCAAGATTTGGGGTTTCCACAGCATTGATGGTGAGGAGCCTAATTTCCTGGGATGTTACATTGTTCAGCAGTGAGAACTGTTCCCAGCATATAAAAGGAATGTAGTGCCTAAATGTTCATGGGTTGAGGAGGTCCTTCAGAACACTAGGATATTACCCCAATACAAAGTGTAATGAATTCAACTTCAACTTTAATAGTATTCCAAACAAACCATGTACAGTTTATCCAGTGGATATAGGAACAGTCACAAAATAATTATGTAACAAAACAGCCAGTCCTAAGATAAACAGTCAAGAATAATTAATGTAGAATAATACAAATTTAGAACAGAATTTCAAATTGAAATAAGTAAATACAATAATTACAAAATTATAAATACAACTTCAAAATAAATTAAAGTATAATATACAAACTTGCAGCTAAACAAATATATACAAAGTGTGATATAAAGTTCAAAAATTAATGAAGTAAAAGAAAAATGGATAATGAATAAGTACAGAGAAATTTAATGTAATTGTACAATGTAAGAAGACAGAATAATACAAACACAATAAAAGTGAAATATTACTGTATGTTAAAAAAATTCATCTAAACTATAAAATGTATAAGCGGTTTCATAATCATTTGCAGAATATTATGTTACATTGCTATTGGACTTATCTCACTTCATGTATATCACTAGAAATTGACGAGTCTACTGTCATATGTAGGATATTTGGACTAATAAACTAAAGTGAATGAGCGTGTATGCAGAAAGTGCTTTAGAACAATTTTCAACTAATTAGGCCTGCTGAAGATATTCTTAATTACCTTGGGAAGACCATTAAAGATTTTGATGCCTGAATAATAAATTCCCTTCTGATACATGGCCAGAGTTACATGAGGCAAGTGTAAATCATTTCTTTGTCTCGTATTATTGTTGTGATCTGCACTATTTGAAACAAAATAATTCCTATTATTAACAATGAACAGTACTACAGAGAATGTCTAATGTGATGAGTGTGGTAATATTTTTAATTCCTTGAATAATTCTCTGCAAGACTACCTATATCCACATCCCATTATAATCTTATTACCGTCTTCTGCATTTTAAAAGTTACAGCACTGTGTGATGAGTTTCCCCAGAATGTTATACTGTAAGACACAATTGAGTGAAGAAGGGAATGATAAATTATCTTTTAGTGTAGAAACAGACAAATATGGTTTAATATTTTGAATTAAGTAACATGTGTTGCTTAATTTTTTTGTCAGCAGATCAATGTGTTTTAAACATGTTAGTGAAGAAACAATAGCTAAACCAAGAAATTTTGTATAAGCAATAGTAGGAATAGATTTGTCATGAATGAGACAAGATTTGAATTTTGGAAAGAACTGTTTTGAATTCTGAACACATGCAAGCTTCTTTCAGATGTCGCAACAAGGAAACATTAGTTTAGCTTACTACGCAGACTCAGCGCAAGCCAGTCGCACTGTCCCACTTGTCCATATGTGGTGGCCTACAGCCTGACTGACCCACTGAATTTCCTCATATTTTTGTACTTGTCTTTGAATATGACCATATATGGTCTGGTATGCAAATGAAGATGCAGATAAATGCACTTTCCTCTCTATAAAACCCCCCTGGCAGTTACAGTAAAATGTCTTTTGGAACAACTCACTTTTGGCACGATACTCGACTCTGTATTCACCAGCTAAGCACATACCTACGAGAAGAAGATTAAGCAGCATACGATATTATTATATAAGTGATTGTTGAAATACCCACGACACGCTGAGAATGTATCACTGCATACTGCTAGTGTCAGGTAAGCTTCAATAGTTGTGTTGTAACTAACTTTGATTTTGTTACTAATTTCAGTCGAGTCCAAATTCTGCTCAAAATTCTAAATTGCATACCCTTCGACTATACAGAGAGGCAAGAGCTTAAATTTGAATGCCTTAAGTACAAACAATTCTTTAACTTATTTATGTGAAATTATATATTAGTGTTAGTACCGTAGAATATAGACTTAGACAAAGAAGTGACTGGTATCGTTTATTACTGACCCCCCCGTAGTAACTCTCACTACTATTTTTGCCTAGAAATAGGCTGGTGGCAGCATTCAAACCTAACCCAGAATTATTTCTAGTCTCTGAGGACTTAGTGCTTCAACCCTCTCAGTGTCTACCTGGGCACAGCGTGGTGGAAGACAAGACCCATAACCCAGTAGGCATGACAGATTTATTATTATAGTTAATATTTATTTCAATTTGGTTATTACTGTTCGTTGTGAAATTAGTAAATAGGGAAATAATAAAACCAGCATCTTCAAAGGTAAAGTTGTCCCTGTGGATGATATGACGGCGTATGTGGGAGTGGAGGTTTAGTTCCACCCAGTCTTAACCTCGGCATTAGATGTGCTCAGCTTCAGGCCCTGACCGTTTACCCTCGGTACCCACTGAACCAACGTCAACCGGTAACAGCCGCAGAACGGTAACAAGTGTCAGCAAGTAAACAGGAACTGTTGCTAAAACAACCAACGGACAGTGAACACACCTGTATGTGACCGGAACCACACTGCATGTTGCAGATCGCTGTCACATGCACACAGACTTGAAATTTACAGACAAATGCAGCTTTTGGCGTTTCAATCGCAGTACTTGTGGGGTCCAACAGTACAAACTGTTGTACTGCTTGGAAACATTAATTGTGAATGAGTGGTGTCTGTGAACAGTACACGCAGATGTGAATACTGAGGTTACTATGGGCACATGAGTTCAGACTGGCTCACAGTCCTTTTGGAGGGATGGGGTGGGGGTACGGGGTGCGGGCTGCAGTTTTCATTGTGGGTAGCACTGGTATAAATTTAGGGCGCTGATACAGTCAACCCCGGTTATACCGGTCGCGGTTACAATGGACTTCGGATATAACGATCCTTTTTTATTCCCCGACCCTTTCCCTATGTCGTATCATAATAACTAACTCTGTTACACCAAATTCCTTCCACGGTCTCTCATCGTTAATTTCCCAACGCTATGCCGTTTAGGGGAAAATGATGGACAGTTGACAATGGTCAAAGTGTGTTGGCGCGCAGAGGGCACATTTGTCAATTTGGATGTGTAATTTGATATAATTCCGTACCCACAGCCGCCAAGGAGAATTCTGAGCATGATCATGCTGTCGAACACGTACGTGCTGTATCGTGACATCGTGACGGTAAGCAACGTACGTGCTGTAAATATTTCGATCCCCTGACACGACATTTAGTTTCATTACCTACTGGTGTCCCCTGTTGTTTAGACGTACCATGTGAGGCGATTTCCTGCGTTGTTGTTCAGTCGATAGATAGTGTAGCCTTGTGTCGGTTGGCTGTCCGTGATCTGTTTAACTGTCGGAAGAGTCCTTGAGATAAGGCAACATATATTTGTTCACTGTAATTGCGTAGACACCCGGTGGCAGTACTACAGTAAACATTCACACACAAACAATACACAGAACAACACAGCGAAACAGAACACTCAGAACGGAACATACATAAAAATAAGAATACATAATTCACAAAGTTAAACAGAAGCATGCAAATCATAACAACCATATATATAATGATACAAAAATAGAACCAAAAGAATATGACAGAATGTGATAAACGAAACAGCCATGTATGCAGCAAACTTCATATGATCTATATATCTTCTAATAATGATACACCCCGTTACTAAGACCTTCACTACACTTCACTTCTTCCCACTTAAACTTCACCCAACTACACTCCACTTCACTTCACTACCCTCTCATTTGGCTTAACCCCATTTAAATTTCTTACCGCTCCATTTCACCTCACATAGCTACACTTCACCCCACTTCATTTCACTGCACTTTTAGATGATTTTCGCCACACTTCTATTCCTTTCACTTCACCCTGTTTATAATTCCTTTCCTAAATCTGTTTCTAAAAATTTTGGGTTTACAGAGGAAAGTCCCTAACGCTTCTGCAGGTAGTTGGTTCCAGTTTTTAATGGTCCTCATTTACAAAGGAATACTTCCCGATATCCGTTCTTTGCTTTCTGTCCCTAATTTTCCGAACATGATCAACCCTACTCAAATAGTAAGGCCTTCGCAACCTGTCGCGTATAGCTTTCCAAGCCCGTTCTCCACAGTACGCTTTAAAAAGTGCGCATAAGCTTGCTATCGTCCTACGCTGAGCCTAGGTTTCCCAGTCAGAATCCTTCGTATGATTTGTAAATTGAGCAGCTTTCTTCTGTAGTCGGTCTAACGCATTTATCTGTCCTCTGCATGGATCCCAGCATGCAGATCCATATTCACGAATAGGGCGTATCGATGACGTGTAGGCTAAACTTCTTGTATTCGTATTTCCTTTTTTGAGAACACGCATTACAAAGTGAAGTGCCTGCCAGGCTCTTTGCGCTGTGTAATTTATTTGGTGCACCCAGTTTAGATTGCTTCAAGATTATTCCCAAGTATTTACAGCTGCTCGCTTCCGGAATTTTTTTGGTTGCCAAGAGAGTAAGCCAGTGGATTTTTAACCCGAGCTCTCGTAAATCTTATTTCCTTACTTTTCCCGGGATTTATTTTCATGCCATTTTCTAACGCCCACTCCCCCAAGGTGTCCAAATCCTTCTGTAGATTGTCTGTGTCGTTTTTATTTGTGATTATTCTGCGCTCTTTTGGCATAGCACCGATCTTATTTATATCGTGGCAGAAACCGGATATCACGTAAGACGGGAGAAATGAAGTAGACAGGACTGATGATTCCTCAGATTCGCGAGCTCTGACATTGACAAAAGTGTCTGGAAATTTTATGTTACTCATACCGAGCACGTTTCTAAAATCTGTATACTTCCCAACAAATGTACTTCGTGATACGTACAATATATGTAACATACATAAAATCTCCCACATGTTTCGGCACCCAGGTGCCATTTTCAGGGAGGTACTATAACAAAGGTCTATGAGCCAACCTGCTAATATATGTCCAAAATTAGCAGGTTGGCTCATACACCTCCCTGAAAATGGCAGCTTGGTGCCCAAATATGTAGGAGTTTTTATATGTGTTATGCATATTGATATTGATATTTTATTTACATTCCATGAATCCACAATAACAATAAATAGGATACAGAACATGTTAAGAGTAATATATAAATGTATGGAACCAAACATACTGATTCCAAGTCAAGTACATGAATGATGTTTAATACAGACAGGACAAAACCACTGTGTACCAACAAAAGCAAAAAAAGATATGGCTATAGTTAAACAAGCAGAGAAATGAGTCAAGTACAGACAGTAAATGAATACAGACAGCAATTTTGTGCATATGAATAACATTAACATAACAATGTTAATTTTTTTATGAGACTTAGTGATAAACATAGATTATTAGGACTATGTATTAAGTATATTTGTCTTATAAAAGATGTTTAAAGGCACACTATCAACTTGTAATAGATTTATATTGAAAATATTCTTCTATGGAGTAAAACTAATGTATATTAAATTTCAAATTTGCTTACATTATTGGATATATCTTTAATGTATGGAGGAAGATTGTTGAAAATCCTAATGCCCATGTAATGTACTCCCTTTTGGCATACAGTAAAATTAGTTATGGGCTGGTAAAAATTACTAAATTTTCTTGTACTTTTAGTGTGATCTCCAAATTCAAAGTCGACAGATTTTTGTTTTTAACTACAAAAAGCATAAGTAAGAGGATATATTGAGATAAAAAAGGTAAAATTTCCAACTTTCTAAACAGATTCCTACATGAAACCCTATTTTTATAACCCATCATAACTCTAACTGTTCTTTTTTGCATTCTAAATATTTTCATAGTATGGGGGGAGTTGCCCCAAAATATAATTGCTTTAAAATAAGAATAGTAAACAGTTTTCAAAGTATTGAGAGACATAAATGGTTTAATACTCCTCATCATGTAACATGCTGAACTCAATTTTGGGATAATATATTAAATATGGCAACTCCAGTTTATTGTATCATGCACACATATGCCCAAAAACTTAATTTTAGGTAGAGTTGTTATTAGATTGTCATTACAAACAATGTTTATATCATACGTGGGCTTGTTTTTGGTCTTAAATTGAAGGTAATGAGTTTTGTCATTGTCTGTGGAAAGTAGATTTACTTTAAACCATTTATTTACACAATTAAAAGCTATAACCATATTAGTTTGAAAATCTTTTGAATTAGGACTTTTTATTATTATACTTGTATCATCGGCGAACAATATAGGTACAGTTTTATCATTTACGGTTTTGGACAAATCATTGACATACATAAGGAACAGCAGTGGACCTAAGACCAATCCCTGAGGGACACCATCAGTTATTTTTTCCCATGCAGAAGAACTAGTTTGATTCAGTTCTACATCCGAGATTTGAACTCTCATATATCTGTTATTAAGGTATGAATCAAACCATGTTTTAGCTTTGCCATTAACACCATAAAATTGTAGTTTTGACAGCAAAATACTATGATTTAAGCAGTCAAAGGCCTTTTCAAGATTAAAAAAAAATACCATCTACTATAAATTTATTATTTAAGGCATTCAGGGTTTCATTAATTAACTTATATATAGCTTTATTTGTTGTAGAGTCAGATCTAAACCCAAACTGTTCTTCTGCTAGAATACCATATTTATTCAAATATTCCTGAAGTTGATTACACATGACTTTTCAAGTACATTTGAAAAGGAACTTAAAATAGATATAGGTCTGTAATTTGAGATTTTTTTAGATTGTATCAAGAAGTGCATTTATTGAGAAATCTATTGATTAAAAGTGATTTGGATGTACTGAATCACAGGGCTTCCAATACTGCTGGTGTTGACTTCAATAATTCTGTCTCTGTTGACAATAACACAGCAGTTTCTGAGGTTCCTACTGACCCTGACATTGTTGCTGCTATGTCTGGCCGTGCTGTAATGGCTGAATGACAGCAATGTTGAAACCAAACCCGGTACTCATGAGTTAGAAGTGAACACCAGCAGATAAAGCTCAGAGAGCTCTCGAGACCCTCCTGGTTCTGATCAGACATTCGGTGTCAGTCTGTTCTCTACTGACACGGGCTTGCAATGGCGATTTTCAAGCTCCACAAGCAAACGAACATAACTTATTTTGTAAAAATAAAACAAAATTATGCGAAATATGTCCTTTTTGATGTTCAGTATGTATCTGTCCATGTTCATATGCAATACAACTGAAAACAAATGTAAATTAAACTGTATTTATTTCACTGTTATTTTAAAACATAATGTGTCTGGATCCCGGACATAACGGACTTTGATTATAACGGATCATTGTAAGACACCCCTGAGGATCCATCATAACTGAGGTTGACTGTATAGAGCCAGAAGATACAGCAGTAGAGTACCAGTCAAGTTTTTAACCTTACATTTGATTGTCTAAGTATGAGATGCAGTGAGCAGCTGAAAACGTAGGCAGATGACTACTAAGATATACATTAACCACTTAAAGATTAATGTTAACCTGATTTATGTAACATTTAAAGATTCAGATCATACTGCACAGTAAACATGATCCACCTTGATTATAAAACTTATCAGTTAATATAAGGGGAAATAATTGCATTGTGGCATCCATACAAAACACATAAATACATTCTGTATACAGAATGTAGAATATTTTTAATGTTAAACCTGCTAGTAAAGGTAAAAGGTAAAGTTCACCCTAGAACAGGCCGCGAAGGCCTAGAGGGGGAGTAGAGGTATAGCACTACTCTTTCTTTAACCTTGGCGCTAGATGGGGGTGGGTGGTCAATGCTGCACCCTGGCCGCTTTACCTGCGGCAAAGAGACCCGCCCGCCCCCAACCGGAATTCGATCCCTGGCCTGTTCAGCCCGTAGCAAGTTGCTATACAGACTGCGCTCTTCTGGCCCATGTTAAACCTGGCAGTACATACAGTAACCACCAGATATGGAGGTTTAGTCCCAGATGAAATGAGTTGTAGCCTTATACTGACTGGAAACAGACAGGCCAGCTGTTGTGACTATGTTATAAGGTGACACCTGCTGTCTACATGCATACTGCCCACTTAGTTCCACGTAACATATATTCCTAGAAACCCTGAAACAAAAGCACTTAGCTTTGAAGGCTTGCTTATGCAAGAGGTGTACAGCTCTTTGCAAAGTGACACTGATACTACTGTTAATGAAAGTAATTAACCTAAATGCATCTATAAACAGAACTGTAGTAATACACAATTCTCTGGAGTAGCAATACCAAATAACTTCAAATTATGCATTACAACTTCTATGGTAATAAAATGCACTATTTTCTCTCAGACTTCAACCTTTAGGAGGGGAATTTAAATGCCAGTTGTATCTCTCAATGGCCTGGATGTTTCTGACTTAGCATGGAAATTTAAATTGTTACCAAGTAAACACACAGAGACCAGCATATGTCATGACAGGCCATTTGCATTGCAGTTTAGAGACCAGCACTGTTTGTGGTGAATGATAAGGGTAGAGAGAAAGCATATTCTGATTATTCAGGTCTTCTGGGATATGACACCATATCAAAGGGTGTGGTTCCCCATGTAGTACCTGCCTCTTGAAAGGTCAAGACATTCAAGACATTGGACCTCTGGACCTTCGATGACAGAGGCACTAGATTTCTTCAAAACATCCAGAACCACTGACCGAGTGACACGGCATTATATCCCCGAAAATTTTATTCTCAGAAACAATGCTGTGAAAACAGAAACTCCCCCATATTATTAGTCTTAAAAAATCTCAAAACTGTAATATTAATTTGTATTATATAAGGATGTACAATCTGTATACTTGAATAAAGCCCTATTTGCCCTGATGTAGGTCACATAATGTTTATAGGCATCCCCAGTCTTCAGAACCAGTACACATTGCCACCCTCTTGCAACTCCAGTGGGTAGCAAGCCAACCAGTTAAATGTACATTGTTCTAAGCATTAATCCGCAGTAATTACAAATAAATTGTTGAAAAGTGTTGAGGAATGGCCAGTATCCAACAAGGAACAAACTGAGTTGTGTCAAAAATGAGAATCAAGAGTGCTGTTTTTGTTATTCCATTGCTGTGACTGGTAATGAATGAATACACACTGCTGCTTTACATGCCACTTTTACTTTAGGAAAAGAAAAGGCTGAAATTAAAATATGAACATGTGTGATAGACCACAGCATGGTTCAATCAAGCACACAGCCACTGGCCTTTCACAGTCACAAGTGGGATTTGTGGTGGACAAAGAGGCACTAAGACAGGTTCCTCTCTGGGTACTTCACTTTTCCTCCATCCATGTCATTCCAGAGATGCTCCATACTCATTCATTCATCTGTCATTGGCATATATAATCTTATCAATTGACAGCATCATTAAACAACATTAAACAAGCCTTAGTATGTAGAAAAAGTAAAATAGATACATATAACAGAAGTTGAACAAATCTGTACCCTGTGGAAACCCAGCACATTATGCAACATACAGAACTGTTATTCTAATTCCCCACCTCTGCAGTCCTTGGAAAAATTCTATGGGACCTATATGAAGTATCAATTTTACACAGTATTGGCTCATGCACCCACAAATGTATGGGCCTTATTTTATCTGAAAAATATCACATCACTTCCTGTTGGCTTGTTAATTGTAATAGCATAGGCCACTCAGCTGACTGTCCACAAATAATGTATAATGCAGAGTTTTAATGTTAAGTGTTAAACAGTAGTTGTCAGATGAAATAGGGAGAGTGTATCTGGAGAACAGGGGAGGCACTGAAGGATGCGTTTCGAAATCTTGACTACTCAGTTATACAGGCCTCACATTTGTAAATTTATTTATTTATTTATAATTTATTTAATGACAATGTCAGGATCTCAGACTAAACGGAATTAAATGTAGGGTGAGAAGAAGTTATTGGAAGGAACTGGCTGCAGTCCAGTTTCAGGTACAATGCTCTTATTTTTTGGAAGGTTTGAGGAAAACCATGAAAAACCCAGTTGGAATAATTCACATTCTGGCCAACATACAAGTCAGTGACTTTTCAAATACAAGTTAGAATTGTCACTTGGTTTCTGACAGTTCTGCCCACTTTATAGAATTACGATAAAAGAATTTTGACCTTATCTTCATTAACTTAGTCAGTACTCAACCTGATAACATTATGTGCTGACAATTAGATGATCTCCTGTGGTACTACTTGACAAGCAGTGTTTATATCTTTAACTAGAGCACTACTAACTAATACAAGTTTAATAACCCAGGGAAAGGTCCAGATATATCTGATAGACATTACACATAATGCTTATATTAGTTTTCCACCACACTTCAACACATAGTCTGCTGAACATTTCAAATAAAGTGTGCACTGCCATAGTGATCAGTCATTATTTGTTCAAGTTTTTGTGCAGTCTGAAACCTTTATGAACAGCTATTGTGTTGTTTAGAAATTAGCAGGGTGTAAAATTGTTCTTCTTTTGTCATGAACACTTGAAGTTAAAATTGGACAGATGCCAAATAAGAAAAGTAAAAATGTATGAAATGGAAGGCATTTATCTCAGCAAGGAACCAATGAATCCATGACAGGGGAACACCACTTCTTACATAACAAAACTGCCTTTCTTGATGACAAGACTTCAGGAATTGGTTGACACACACAGTACTTTGTTCTGAATGCTCAGCCTTCTACTACAGTTCTGAAGAATCGCGATCTCACTCTTCAAAATCCACCTTCAGTTTCAAACACCTCCATTCAAAGCTCCCTTGGCCTTAAGTGTCCTAAGTTGTTTACCTACATTAACACTACTGCCTACCCTTGACAATTTTGTAATAGCCAGCAGTCCTGACACTTAAAGTAATAAAATATTTTAAAACCTGTCCTATACAGTCTTAATTCTCAGCTCACTTTGAGTTTAGCCTGTTTTCATATGTAGGAGCTATCCAGTTTAATGGACTAAATTCACAATGTTTATACATCACTCATTTCTTATGGTAATACTTGGCATCAGCAATTACAAAGGTAATAAACATTTTAGCTTGCATGCCTTCATTGTACCTGCTCTGAACTGTACTTGCATCACAATAACTAGTTACTGCACATCGTATCTTGCCACCTGTATGAATGGTAACAAATCTACCAATACTCACAATAATCTCCCATTCTGCACCCAAACTGATATCACATTGCTAAGAATCCATTGAACTGGATTACAGCAAGACTAATCCTAAGTCATGCTTCACTTAATATGTAATAAAGTTACCAAATCAATGTCATGAAATAAAAATATTTTACCTCACAGTATTAAGTATGGCAATTTAACATGGCATATTACACAATAAAATCAATCTACATAAATTCAACCACAAAAGTTATGGTACCAGTCACAGTTCCAGAATTCATTGAGCAAATCAGATGAACACATGAGGCAGACATCACAGCCAACTGTAGATTCTTATTTCAGACTGTAATAATATGATCACAGGCCAAGTGTGCCCCTACAAGGAGAAGGCCTACACAGTGACTGTAAACTCTTATTTGTAATGTAATTTGCGTTCTATAAATCCAAATTAGGATACAATCCTGTGGATATAGACATTGTCACATACATACTAACATAATATACATAGTGTTGGAAGATTCTTAGCTATAAATAAAATACAATAATAAAACACCTAAAACAAATTGTCAATTCAATTTTCAATGGAATATCTCTGATAATGAAAATATTCTTTACTATTATAAAAGGAATTTATGAGTAAAAACCTCTTTAAAGCATTCCAAAATGGCACTATCTCATTAGCTACATACTTTATATTGTGTGGAAGGCTGTTAAAAATTTTAATTGCTGACTAGTACACTGCCATTTGGAACTTTGTTAGATTAGCTGTGGGTGGATGTAAGTTGGTTTTAAATCTTGTGTGAATACTGTGCATCTGATTATTTGTATAAAATAAATGTTTGTTTTTTATAACAAATACTGATATTGAGAAGATATATTGAGAATATAAGGGTAGTATTTCTAATTTTTTGAACAGTTCCCTACATGAATCTCTCATTCTTGAATTTGTGATGATTCTAATCACCCTTTTTTGAATTTTGAAAATCTTATCACCATATGGTTGATTTCCCCCAAAAATTATCCCATAACTCATAATTGAATGTATGTATGCAAAATAGACCATTCTTAAAGTTTCTGGAGACATTATAGCTTGTATTGTTTGAATTACAAAACATCCTGTATTCAATTTGGACATCATTTGGTCTATATGAGCCTTCCATGATGGGGAGTCATCAATGATCAAACCCAAAAATTTTGTATTTGATGAGCTTTTGATGTAATTACCCTGGTAGTTAAGTTTCAAATCATAATCTCAGCTATTTTTCATATTAAATTGTAAGTAATGTGTTTTATTGTAATTTAATATTAACTGGTTTACTTTAAACCAATTATTAATACCCCCAAATATGTTATCTATTTTTGTTTCAAAATTTTCCAAATTTGGACTAGTTACTATTATACTGGTATCATTCGCATACAAAAGGATTTTGGTTCCGATGGATGCTAAATTTGGCAAGTCATTTATACAGATTAGAAAAAAATTGGGTCCCAAAATTGATCCTTGTGGTACCCCCTGTTTTATTTTCTCCCAGGTGGATTCAATACCATTATTACGACTTAAAATTACTTTTTGATATCTTCTATCTAAATAAGACTTTACTAAATTGTAAAATTTTCCTGATAATCCATAGAATTTCATTTTCTCTAATAGCACAGCATGATTAATACAGTCAAATGCTTTATGGAGGTCACAAAATATTTCTCCCACCATCTGTTTGTTGTTCAATGCTGTCAGTATTTCATTTAGTAATATATAAGAAGCATTTTCTGTTAACACTTCGCTTCGAAAACCATATTGATGCTCGTTCAATATAACATTATTGTTCAAATGATCAAATAATCTTTTGTTTATGACTTTTTCGAAAATTTGAGAAAATACGGGCAATAGGGAAATTGGTCTATAATTAGATGGGGAAGATTTGTCTCCACTTTTATAAATTGACTTAATTAATGAGAATTTCAATCTTTCAGGGTAGATACCTTGGGCAAGCATTTTGTTACTTATATTTATTAAGGGAGAGATTATAAAAGGTTTATTTATTTTTATGATTTTTGTTGAGATTTCATCATACCCACTGGAATTCTTATCCTTCAGTGAGTCTATTATTTTGTTTATTTTGCAGAGGTTTAAGGCCAACTGGTATAAGGCCAACTTATGTCTTTGAATGGCCGATTAAAGTATTTAAATAAATTTTGTAGTGGACTTGCCTCTTCTTCTTTTCATTAATTCTTTTGTGACTAATACTCCCTGCTATGTTTAAAAAGTAATTGTTAAGTTCGTTTGCAATGGTTATTTGGTTATATACTACATGATCATTAATTCTTAATTATTTAATGTTATTCTCATTAGTTAATTTACTTGTTTCTTTATGTATGATATTCCACGTGGTTTTCGTTTTATTTTTTGACTTACTAATAAATTCTTTATAATACAGTTTTTTTCGCTTCCTTTATAACTTTAGATATTTTACAGTAGTGTTTGTAATATAAACTTATGTTCCATGTCATTATTACCCCTCATCTTCAGATAAGGCCAACTGGTTTTGTAAGAACAATATTTTCTCTCATTATTATCTGTGCCTTGTGATCAGAAAGCCCATTGATATGGGGATTTGTAATATAATTTTTAGTTCTTGTTATGAATATGTTATTATTAGTGGTAGTGGATGCTTTTGATTTATGCATAGGAAATGATACTGTTGCTATTGGTTTATAGGTTTGTAATAGTGCATCTAGTTGTTGCTTTTCTTACAGTTTTCTAAATACTTAATATTTATGTCACCACATATCATAAATTCAATTTTATTACTATACCATGTGTTCAAAACACTGTCTAGGTTCTTAAAAAAATTGGTAAAATTACCTGAAGGTGACCTGTAAATAGCTAATATGATTAACTGTATGGGAGTTATTTTTAGCCTTGATATGTTAAATGCACAGTACATGTTTGCAATCTGTTTTGCACTACTAGATTATAGTGAATGAAAGGTAGAGAAAAAATGTTTCTGACCTGTTTTATGGCTTTCAACTGGCACAGTAACATGAGTCTTGAGGAGCACATTGGGCTGGCTGATTTCAAGTGTATTTCCAAAAATCATAACCCAATGTCTAGGTAAACTGACCTACCCTCTTCACAAAACGCATAGTATGAAAAATTATGATTGTAACCCAAAGATATTAAAAATATGTAATAAGAATGTAGTTCTGACATAAACATGCAGTTTTATTAGGAGAACACATCCCATTTACATTATTATTCAAACAGGTACTACCCATAGAATTTGTTCATAGCTGCAGTTCTTAATACTGCTTTGAAAGCAAATGGGGTAAAAACAAGGAAACTCTACATTCAATAGCAGGGAAAATCAAGTTTGCCAAATATCGCATACTGCAATACCTTACGGTTATACTAGTCAATACCAAAGCTAGCTGTTTCATGTTACTTCAGATTCAGACTACAAAGGAGGCAAATCTATAAAAATACAAATTTAAATAAAAGGGAAATCTCTTTCACTAATGCAGGGATCAACACAGATAATGAATTTTTATTTTCTGGAAGTTGAACTTGATTAGTCACGTATCAAGTTCTTCACTTGATTTCGTACTTCGTCTACTAGTGACGGCTACCGCCATCATGTTTCAATGTTCCAGGTTATCAAATAACGCATGCTGATGTGACATTTGTGGAGTCCACTACTGTATACAGATCCGATCAAGGCTTTCCAAATATTTATCTCCATTTTACTTACCAGTAGTACGAGGAATGCAAGATGTTCCACAAACCGTTTCGCATAAAGACCAACACTCAGTTAAAAGGATCGGAAAGGTTGGTAAAATTTTTGTTACAAATTGGAGTGTAAACATTCGTAGTCGGAATCAGTTTGGTTAATTTTGACGACCAACAAGCAGACATGTTATGTGCGATCTTTTGATATAATATTTTGTTGCAGTACTATTAAATATTGTCTTGTATTGGATCCCCCAAGGAAGTGGGTACCGACCTAGGACAGCCATACTGGTCGCTGTGGTTTAACGTTGCGTGGGAATATTGATTTCATTGTCCGGGAGTTTTAAAACGGTCCACTGGCGATATAACATGTATTATCATATTTCTTGTTGTAAATGAGCCAGTGGGGTACGCCTTTCTGATTTGTGGGTGCGGGGGCGGGATATAGCAGTGGTGGAAGGTGGTAGATTTTGGAACTTTGCAAAATCCGCAGTCCGTATGCAGGAAAGATATGGAAATACTAAGGTGGTGGATTTGCCTTTTCACTGAAATAGATGCTGCAGCCGCTCTCGTGTCCGTGTGTTAATTTGTATTTGTATTCTTAGGCCTGCTTAGTTTTCTTTGGTTGAGTTTTATTCCTAACAAATGGTATAAGCTAGTGGTGGATTTTCATTATAAAGTAGACGTTTTGTATTCAGTGTTGTCTGGTATGAGCATTTTGAATTACATATTAAGATTCTTCCAGTGAGGTGGGGAGACTTTACCCATGCTTAATAGTTGATGCTGGGGGCTTGTACATCATGTCTCCTGTACTAACACAGACTGGAGTAACTTCATATTTGTGTTGCTCCCATTGTCTTGGCAGTATTCCAAACTCTGAAATTTTGTTTAGGCTTTATACTTTTGCCATACCCTGGTTTTACAATAATTATAAGAGAAAGAGAGTGATAGGTGGCTCTCAGGTTGGATTGGTGGATGAATGCAATCAAGGTTGATGATTGGGAAGTGCTGAAACTTGCATGTACAGCACATCACATATAGCCGATACATGAAATATAATAATGTGCTTAGCATTACATAAGTAGTACATTGGCCTTTTGCTTTGATATTTGTTTTAGTGTTTTAATTCCTCATAAAGGCTGGAAACTGATTTTATGAGGATGAGTGCTTTCACTTTAGTTGATGGATCATGTGCTGAAGGCCACATAACAGCAGTACAATAGAGACTCAATGTTTGTCATTCAGTGGGATTGGTACAACTGTCATAAACTTGCTGAATCCATTTTCAATGTAAAATGCATATATGATTCCAATAACTATGAGATATCAGTAATAAAGTATGCAATAACCTCAGAAAGTATCGTAGTTTTAACAGAATGTTGACACTCTTGGAAACATAAATTGCGTTACATGTTGGATGGTGTGTCACATTGCATTACATGTTGGATGGTGAGTCACATTGTGTGTTACATGTTGGATGGTGAGTCACATTATGTGTTACATGTTGGATGGTGAGTCACATTATGTGTTACATGTTGGATGGTGAGTCACATTGTGCATTACATGTTGGATGGCAAGTCACATTGTGTTACATGTTGGATGGTAAGTCGCGTTGCATTACATGTTGGATGGTGAGTCACATTCATGGTCAGAGTTAACCTTACTTAATGAAAGAGCAGAATGATTTGTGCAGTGGCAGGTGGGTGGGGGAAGCCAACTTAACAAAGCATGTCATTTCATGTTGATTTGTAGGAACTGGTTGTGAAAGTTAACATTCCTGAGTATCAGTTTGCAGTTCGCACAGACTGTTGACACTGATGTGCAGTAGTGATGGTATGTCAGTAAAACAGTCTTCTCTTTTGCCCCCAGGAAGCGAATTGGAAAAGAAGTAATGAAGCAATTTCCACAGCTTTCTGAGAGTGACCTGCAAGTTCTCTTTCCACCAAAGGAAGTGATAAGTGCTATAAAAATTGTTACTCATAGTGATGATTTGGTGATAGTGTACTGTGTTCAGAAACTGCCTCTGATCTTTGAACTGAGAGAGAAGATGTACCCAACAGTATGTTTGCTGTGGTCCTTTCCTAGTATATTGCCTTCTTTCACAATATGGCCTCAAGTTTTTGACAGACTTGCTGCAGGTGCAGACCTCATGCTGCCTGGCATAGTTCTGAAAGGACAGTTACATATCAGAGCATTTGGGAGTTTGCAGAAAGGGGAGGCAGTTGCAATAAACATGATGACAAATAAAGCTCCAGTCGCTGTTGGATTGACGGCATTATCAAGTTTTGATATGTACATGGCTGCACAGCATGGCAAAGCAGTGAGAATCTTACACCTTGTTGGTGATGAACTGTGGTCGTTTGGTACTAAACTTACAATCCCTGAACTAGGACCTCCATCTGGTTTCGAGGTTGATGTGGATATATCTTCAGTTTCAGTGGATGATGGTATTTCTGTGGTACCTGAATCTGCAAGCAGCATGAAGAGTGAAACATTGAGTGACAGTGACACTTTGACATCAAGCATTAGTCAGCCAAGTAACTTGGAGGAAAGCACAGTTGAACATATGTGTAACAGTGCCAGAGACTTGGTTTTGGATGTAATTGGTACAGATAAATCAGAAGAACTTAGCATTACAGAGGTCTCAGAGTGTGATGCAGTTCATCAAGAGGATGTGGCTGTGGGTGAAGCTCCCAAATTGGATATAAACCCTCAAGAAACTATGGACAAATTGCTGGAGTACTGTTTCTTGAAAGCTTGGAAAACTACTGCGAAAAAAGTAGAATTTCCACTGCTAACAAGTAATTTTTACAAGTTGCATATGATACCAGCTTGCCCTTCAGGAAGACAACTGGATTTGAAAAGGTCAAGTTACAAAAAATTATCAAAGTTTCTGAGTGCTATGGAGAACTTAGATATAATAAAAGTGAGGGAACTAACAAAAGGTGTAGAAAGTATAATGAGTGTCAGTACAAATCATCCAAGGTTGAAGGAGTTTGTAGACACAGAAGAGTCATCAGAGACTGTGGGACAGATGTGTGCATTGTCTAGCACTGCAGTTAAGCCTGCAGTTGTGGAGTTATACACTGTGACTGCTGCAGTACTTCCACTCTTTTCTAGGTTTGGTCTTCGGTAAGTAATGTAACCACGTTTATCTTTTAAGGTTTGTCCATAGTAATCATGTCAGATTTTGACTTCGTGTGTGCTATTTTTATATCGATCATTTAATGTTTGCACTTGTGTGTGCAACATACCTGCATGTATAATTTAAGAGTACAATTTTATCGTGTCTTTTGGTTATTTGGCACCACCCCTAATCAGAAATATGGTAACAGTTACTGTATTTACTTGCATAACTTCCAGGGTCTTCCATTTATTTTTCTTTACTTAATACTAGATAAAAATAAAAATATGGTAACTTATTACACATATTAAGGCAGGACTAAGAAGACTGCCTGCATGATGACAAGCTGCAGTTTTATAAACAAAGTTTATGTTTAAATGAATGAAATTCTTTGTGCTGTGGATGAACAGGAAAGAATCCTTGTAGCATGTAAAAATGCATGAAATTGTATGCTGAACAAACCACATGCATAATTTTTTATTTCTGATAGGTAGTTGTGATAACATTAGTATGACATGTATTGAATGCTGTACTTAATTGTGTCATTTGACAGATTGGCTATAATTGGTGAGATTTGAGGCTTCCACAGCAGTGCAGTTGAAGATTCAGGTCTATTGGAATGTGATGTTCTGTTTCTAGGCTCATAGTTCCAAATATTTTGAAGTAAGTTAATACCTTCATCTTCAAGCGGAAGGGAGAGGAAGAAGGACTCTTTTTAGCCACCTTGACTCTGGAGATGAAGCCACCACAGTTCTGTGAAATGTCTGAAGCTATGAACCCAGCAACACAGAGTCAGATCTCTGTCTGTAATTGGTTAAATAATATTGTTCTCTGAGAACAGTTATTCTATCTTTAGCACAGCAGAGGGTCAACTCTTTGCTCTTCCATGCAATTCTTTGTGCAATTAAATATGGCACTTCATTGGCAACGTTGCTTTTCATTGGTAGCTGTCAGGTCTAGTTTTATTTCTAACTGCAGCCTTTGTGCATCACACTTGCCAGAGATACATGCATTGTTTTCAGATGGTGCATTATTTATTTATTTTCCGGCACATCACACACCCATGTCTTTCTCCCACATTACTTTATTTTGAGGTAAACTCATTACTTGATACTGTCAATGTTGATCCTGTGTTTGTGGGTTTGCAGGTGCTAGGGAAAATACTTGGGCCTGAGAGGGAGGAAGTAAAGATGGACTGGAGAAAATAGCATAGTGAGGAGCTTCATGATTTGTATTTCTCACCACACATTATTAGGGTGATCAAATCAAGAAGAATGAGTTGGGCGGTGCATGTGGCATGTTGGGGGGAGAAGAGACATTCATGCTGGGGTTTGGTGGGGAAAACTGACAAAAGGAAGACACACATATAGATGGGAGGATAATAATCAAGTATGTCTCATTGCAATAGGATGGGAGGGCATGGTCTGGATTGATGTGGTGAAGGACCGTGACAGGTGGGAGGCTGTGAACATGGCAGTGCACGTTTGGGTTCCATAAAATGTGGGGAATTTATATACTAGGTAAGGAACTGTTAGCTTCTCAAGAAGTGGCATTGCAGTGTCACCAGGCTGTGTTGCAGACATTTTGGAGGACTCTACTGTCTCCTTTGTCAGGGTTGAAGTGAGACAGAAGAGAAAGTTTTTAGGGTATATGTGCAGTTGGTTACTGAGGCCTATGGTTGAGGGAGAGGGGCTAGAGCATGGTCTGGTTCAGTGGGAGCAGTGAACAGGAAATGTGATAGACAGTACTTTTCAGGACCCCAAGTTGCTTGGTTGAAATGTATACACAATACAACTCCTTTAATATGGCTGCTGATAATCCAGAAATCCTGACAGTTCAACACTTGAGCAAGATATTCCCAAGGCTAGATTTTCTGTGAGCTGCAGCCAGAAATTGTGCCATCAGTAGCTGATTGCGTGATTGAGTCTTGTGTTATCTGGACTTTATTGGGATAATTAAACTATTATAATGGCTTCAAAAGATCTTGAGGTGAGTGAAAAAGGTACTACTGGCAAAAAGAAATGTGTTACATTAACAGTCCCTCAGGATTTTGAAATAATTAGGGGTTTGGAAAGTGGCAAATACCAAATTGTAGTTGTGCCTTCATGCCTCATTGGATCATCAACAGACCGTGATATAAAGAAACAAAAGGACCAATGACAATTATTTATGACATGACGATGAAGTGTCAAAGGCCTTCTCAAGTGACAGACATTGAAACAGCCTAAATTAGTGCAGTTGGTTAAGATGTTGTGTAAGTGGTTGACAGCAGTGTGTTTGGAAGGAAAACCTGTGACTGGGCCTATGATAATTAAAGAAGCTAATTTTTTTAATGAAGGAGTGAAGATAACTGGCCGATGCAAATTCTCAGAAGACTGGCTTCAAAATTAAGTACTCTCTGATGATCCGAAATATTTCGTACTGGCACCTGTCCAGTGCTGTGGGTGTCAGAGTAATGGAATTATACTGAAGCTGGCTGCAGAAATAGTGAACTAGTTGACGTTGGTGTGGCATGAAGTGGCCAGCAGTGTGAGCTGTAAGTACAGGCAAACTGTAATTCTGAGGTGGGTGACATGCCCACATTAATTCATGCTTCATTCTTTTGCAGGAAAGGGGACAACTTGACTTTGGCGGATGTCCGTAAACATGTTACTGGTTATGTTAAAATGGAGAAGTTGCAGGACCCAATGAAGAAAAGGTGAGTGCTTTTTACTTATGTTGTGTTATGAATTTACAAGGACATTTCAGTTGCATCTTGCACAGAATGGTAGGAATATTTGAAACATAAATGTGGATAGTTTGTAGGCGCTTTCACAAAATTGCAATAAGGAGCTATTGGCTTTGTCATGTCTGCGTGTTCATCCATCCGCCCATCCACATGGAACAACTCAGCTTCCACTGGATGGATTTTTATGAAATTTGGTATTTGTGTATTATTTTGAAAATCTGTCAAAAAAATTCAAGTCCATCAAAATCCAACAAGAGTAACAGGTACTTTGTGTGAAGACCTATGCACATTTATGATAATATCACTCTGATTTTTTTTAGAATGAGAAATATTTCATTCAAAATTTGTAGAGAAAATCAAAACACACGTTTTGTGTTCAGTAATGTTTTTCCAAAAATTGTGTTGTTTATGAGATAATGTGGAAAAATTTGGTATAGCCAGGCAGGCCACAGGTGACAATATGATACAGTGCATGTGCTTTGCATGCTGGCTGACTAAGGCCACAGACACATTCAGAATATTTAATACATTGCTTTTGCACAGCAACAGTGTTTACTGAAGCTTGCCAGAATGTTACATTAGAAGTATGTTGCCTTTCTTGTTGCTAAATGAACACAGTTCTTGCTTGCCCTTGGCACATTGCTTTTTATTTTGTGTGAGATGAGTGTTTTTTGCTTCTGTTGGATGAATTGTTGATCAGTACTCAAGAGTTTAGCACCTGTCATTAGCTTTTGGACTCCCAAAAGAACTAGTCACCGTGATTGTAACTGCCCAGTTGTATGCACTGCAGTTTGTTTACAACATCTGGATCCTACGTATATTTGACGGCTGATGAGTAATTTTTCACGCATTCAAAATATTATAGATTGCTATTCCTTTCTTCTAGTAGGTATGTACTAGGTTCATGACTTCTTAAATTGATTCATGTCTATATAGAGCATGGGTCTCCAACCTTTTTTATGGCAATAGTCCACACCGCTTATTGCAGGTCGGGTTGTGGGCCACATGTGGAAAAATAACAGTATGTGGTATACCAAACTGCCTGAATTATTATGTATTTTTTATGGTATATACACAGTATACACATGTGGTTGTGCACCACACGATACAGGCTGGCGGGCCATGGGTTGGAGACCGTGTTGTAGAGGTATATTATTATTTTACCTTAATGTTCTTTCCCGCTGATTAATTTTGTCTTTCATATATTCTTTCCTCCAACCCTAACCACTTCCAACCCCCTCATTCTATACTCTCAATTTTATCCCTTTTTTGATGAAGTACGTCAACCC
>Ga0131853_10003095_pt1 | contig 29846 bp, 21 predicted proteins | sample TergutLab28metaG_FD_92764 | JGI IMG/M metagenome (GOLD analysis project Ga0131853, IMG submission 92764) | Labiotermes labralis P1 segment gut microbial communities from Petit-Saut dam, French Guiana - Lab288 P1 (version 2) (version 2) | ecosystem: Host-associated > Arthropoda: Insects >... | reverse complement strand
TTTTTCTCTTCAAAATGCAGTTTGTTTCATAATTCTAACGTATTTAGTTCCTGTATTATTCACATTTTATATACAGGGTGTGCTAAAATTAAAAAAATAATTCCGGCGCCAAAAGGTTAATATTTTTATGTCTGCTTTAGTTTTGTTGTTTATCGGTCACACATAAACTCAATCCATCGAAATATTTCTTAATTTTTGTCTTAAAAACAAAATTTCACACATAATTTGTAGATATATTCATAACCTATGTGCTAAATTTTAAATTTATAGATATATCGATAATTACTATACATAATTATTATATCGCCTTTTAGATATATATTCCTTATTATGCACCATGCAAATCTCACGAACAGATGGGGCAGATTAATATGGATTGATATCGCCATCGATCACTATCGGCGACAACTACGTTAACGCTAATAACCGAGTAGTCACAAATGCAAGTAGGTTTTCATGTGCAGTGCTTCATGGTTTTGTTCAACTTTAACTAAACCTGAAATTTTTCCAAAGACTTTAGTAACCCATTACTCAATTTCACGAAAATTCTTCTATCAGAAGCCGAGTTGTTCCATGCGGACTGATAGAAAGACAGACGGACGGACAGGACGCCTTAAAAATAGTATTCTCTTTGCAATTCCAAGAACAAGTCTCGAACACAAATTTCCAAAAAACAAAGTTTACGCCATTTTTAAACATAACGCAAGGTTCGTCAGTCTTGAATGACGAGGTGTCTTGGACGAGCTAGCCTAGAAAAAAAAGATAATATTAAACAGGTAAATCATATTACAGCCACGTCTATTACTTCGGCACTATATTATAGGCCTAATGGCATTGTCTGCTTCCTGATCCGGAAGTATTAGCTCCTCAGTAAGAAGTCCCAGAAGCTGGCTGCCTAGGAGGCTGGATGGGCCAAAGAGAAAGGGTGTTGGTTGGGCAGGGGACTTCTCTGTCCTTGGCGGGAATCGAACTGTAGTTCTAAGGTTGTCCAAGTCAACACGGTGACTGATCTACTCATATCCCTGTTCCCGATACTATGAAAAAGGAGCTTACTGAAATGTTGCAGTTACCAAACTATGTAAGGCGCCACCTTCTCGAAACTGAGAACATCATATTTTACGCAGAGCCAATATAACAAGAATGTACAAAGAACGCAGCAAATATTCTGGTGCCGTAACAGTCTGGTACTCCATGGACACCGCCGGTTGGGATAGCTAGAATTTCTTTTAAAAACTCTGCAGTTTTTGCAATGTTTGTATCATGCTCGTCTTGTGTCTGATTCATTAATCAATACTTTTTCTTAAAAGAATTTGAGGGCGTGAGGCAGAAGCCTGGTTTTTTTCACGCAACTACTCATGCTTTCTTCTGATAAGACTATTCGTACCCTGAAGATTAAGGCAACGACATCTTGTGAAACGCCGTTATTAACCAGTTTACACGGCTTCATACCCCAGGACATTTGAATCATAATTTTGTAAGAAGATCCGGTGTGCAAACAACTGAGATGTGACGGCTTGTATTCTGGCAGCTTTTTACTGCTCCTGCTTACAGGAAAAGGATAATTAGTAGACACAGTAAACCCCTACCAGGATAACTGACTCCATGGAGCAGGGTCCCTCTTCAGAAGCTAATAGGTCAGCTAGTCAAGAAAGTCTCCGCATTTTATGGAATGCGAAGTTTCGCCACTGCATTCGCTGTCCCTGAGCAAGATCAATTAAGTCTATGCCTCCCCATCCCACGTCTTGATTATACGTTTGAATATTATACCTCGTCTACGCCCACATCTTCCAAGCGGTCTCTTTCCGTCAGGTCTCCGCACCAAAACCATGTAAACACTGGCCTTTCCTGTCTCCCATTCGTGCACCATACCCCGCTATTCGAATTTTTCTCAATTCGATCACACTAATAACATTAGGTTAGGAGCACAGGCCGATAGAGCTCCTCATTATGTAGTCTTCACCCCTCCCCTCCTACCTCCCCGTCTTAGACACAAATATCTTCCTCAGTACCCTATTCTCAAACACTCTGAGCACGTACCCCACCCCCCACCCCCCGTCAGTGTGAGTGGCATCTAACGGGCTGCAAATCATACAAATCCCAGGAATTTAATCCAAGATCCCAGTACACTTGGTCGCGAAGCATGCGCATTCTATTGGACGAAGCGTACATTTCATTGGCCAGACTCGGTTGCTCGGTCGAGGTATTCCTTTTCTTTGACAGTAAACTAGCCGAGCAAATAGATCTGTCATACTTTGCTGCATTCTACAGAATAGTCGTAACAGAACTCTCAATAAAACGAGTAGGTTATAGAAATTCTATAACGACCATATTTTTCCTTCGTGATTCTTTCAAAATGATTAGAAACGAAACTGCAATTATCAGCGAATGGTAAGGAGTTTTAAAGTTCAAGGCAAATTTACTTCTGTGTTTAGTTCAGCTCCGCCGAGTTAATGCGCTAAGGAGATGGAAATATAGTTCCAGGTATGTTATTATCTACACTACACTGAAGTGAGTGTTCAGTTTCAACCTTCGCCCACTTTACCGTCGCGAAAATAACCCTTTCTACTCAGAGGATACGAGACTATGTGGACACCAGACGCTACCTGAACGCTGTGGGGAAGAGGAAAAGCACTGACCCTGATTTGATATGAAACCCACCAGATATATTCTACTGGCTGAAATACCCGGCTCTCCCCAGTCCTGAAATATGTCTTTTGGGAGGTTTTGCACGGTTAGTGAAGGATTGCTTCATCTGTGATGATAAATTCTGTCATCGTAACTTCTAGATATCGATGCCTCCCCTTAAAATATTGATCCCTAAGGATATGGAGTAGGGTATTTTTTATTCTGTTGGAAAGCAAAGGAACAAACATCCAGTACAAGAATTACGGAGATGAACAAAGTTTTTTTTTTATCGTTGCGCCGTGCATTTTGAAATCTACGCAGTTCACTCACCAACAAATGCACTACTTATTAACTTGGTTAAAAGTTTTAAATTTACATTAAAATACACAATAACATTACTCCTAATAACCATCAGGGAGCTTTATCTGTACCTAACTAAAGTTATATTTATGTTCAAACACTCGGTAAAATTACGTCGTTATATATATTAGGTGATGTGGCAGGATGTTGAGCGGAATGTGGTGTGTGCAGTGCTTTTAACCAAATTAATAAATAGTGAATTTGTTGGTGAGTGAACTACATAAAGGTAAGACTGGATAAACCATCAACCACATTTCAGCACCCTCCTAACCCTCCTACACGCAGTCTTTTCTCAAATATACCTTGTGTAAAGCATGATGATGAGATCTCAACAACCGCCACTCGCATTATTATTTGTCTCTTAGAGCCAACATTGTAAACCTGATGACGGCCTTCGAGTAGGCCGAAACATGTTGTTTCATTAACACCTTGCTAATAAACTATTTGTGTTTGACCTATATTATGCTTACTTCACTGGATAAACCATTTGGGCAGAATAACAAAGGCCAAGACATACAAAATGTCAATAATCAATCCGCACTTGGGGGGGGGGGGGTAATCGCCCTACCCTCTGAACCAGAGTGTTATTTTTAAACAATCCATAATATCCAGTGGTTTAAATGGACATAACACTTTGTAGGAATCTTCATTGCAATTGCTTATTTTTGTGCCTGGAACATTACCTGTGCTGTTACGATTGTTTGATTTGAGGTTCTCGCAGCGGTGTTGCTGAAGACAATAAATTCTCCTGGGTGTGTTAAAATAAGGATGCTGTCAGTTCCTAAGGTTGTATAGCGTCTGCGATAAATAAAAGAAATAGTACGGAGCGCTGGTGGAATGATAGTGACAGGAAAAATGCCTATGTAGTCGGAGAAAAGTCTGTCCGAGTGCTAGTGCGTTGGCCCGGAACCATTCTCGGTCCTTTGTGGTGAAAGATCAGCGACTAAACGATTGGAGCCTAGTATGGTCCTAAATCTTGCAAGATTGTACATCGTGTACGTCTTTAGTTACCGGCGTTAACACGGATTGTAGCGTCTTAATCTTCAGGGTTTAGCATTCCAAATAGTAGCGTCTATTGGTCTGGTAAGCCCTTTGCACTCCTGGTTGTAAAGAGACGATAAAACAATTACACAGATAAAATACAAAACTGTACTTGATATTTTGATCCAGCACTAGAATTGATGCGAATATTGTCTTCTCTCATGTGCGCACCCAGAATTTTTCATTGAAGGTAGGGCGGGAGGGGTTGATCCAGAGGCTACATATAATTTATGTTTGATTTTAAAAATTATGTTATAAAAGTTATGTCGTAAGTATAACTGCAACATAAAACCGTATGCAGCTGCATTTATATACAATCAAATATAACTACTTATTCCGTGGCTCAATCACGGTGTCCCAATTTCTTGTTTTTTAATTTTTAAATTAATTTTTCAAAATTCTTATGTACCAGTTAATAGCCGTTTTCAGTGGCTGATCTCTTCTGAAGGGTAAATTACATACAACTTTTGATATCATCATACTTACAAAATCACTGTTTTTTAAAGTTTGGTTTTGTGGAGTTTGGGGGACTTTAGTCCGGCAGTCCGCCACTTGGGTGCCCCCATAACTTATATCATGAGACGTGATGTATTTTTAAATCCCCGAAAATGGAAAGGGGAGGTTCTGCCAAAACAACGGTACGTATCTACCAGACTACACGGCTTCACATACCAGAAAACGCTGATCGTAATACTGACTGCTGTGAGAACTTCAAATCTCGTACATAATTCAAAATTTTACAAAATTTGTTATATTTAAATGTTGTTGGAGTTGGATAAAAAGGAACGGAACCTGAATATCTTGTGCTTGCGAACGCCGGGGTAATGTGCTTTGGCCGTGAAGTTACTCGGCGATGGCACTGCAAGGGCTAAAAAACACTCATAAATGCAGCACCACTGCTACATATTCAGTACGTCTTGGGTTAATATCCGGGCCACGTAAGGGTGTCTTGTCTGAAGCCTTCAGCTTTGGCATTCAACAGCTCATCCCCGCAAAATCTATTGTAGCTCCGGAAGAACTTCAAAGACGTTTCTTTCCAGATCCTCTCCATCTCGCCTTTCACAAATCATTCTACCGTTCCAAGATTCTTCGTCACATGCAGTTATAAGAGCATCAGTAAATAACCCAAAAATCTACTAGTCTGAAAGTACCATTTTCCTACACCACACAGAAAACACACTTACGGATGATGTACCTGCAAGCTCTCTTCAGCTCAATTCGCTTTGCTCCAGGTCATTTACCTACAGCTTTAACACACTGCAGACAACACAATGTGGTAGGCAATCAACTACCCATTTTTTAAATTTGCCGAGCAGGTTGAAACAGTGGTAAATATACTGTTCGAAGAAATATCTGTTACTGTCCATTTACTCGTGTAATGCATGTGACTACTACAGTCTTGAGATTAAATGTCACAATTGAAGCCTGAGATTAATATGTATTACATAACGACTCAATTTGAACCGTGTAGTACATAGTCCTGCCGTAAGTTCTGTAACAACTTTCATGTTGTCCAAAGCTGGAGACAATGGGGCGGGAGAGTTGTAAGGATGGCTGTTTTGGGGACTATCGTCCCTTCAGGTACAGTACTTGTGCCAAGTCTGTTTGCTCGCATCTGTCACAGCGTCAACATGGAATGGGGTGTCAAGGAAAGCCATGCGGTTGTGATTGCCCTTCACAATTTGGAAAATTCCATTCTCAAATTTCAAACTCTTGAAACCATTGAAAATTTCGCGAATATTCCTTTATCGGACAATTAAACATTATAAGGAACTCTGGAGGGTTGAAGACAGGGATCGGTCAGGACGCCAGAAAAGCGTGAGGGCTGAAGCCGCTATCAAAAGAGTACGGGAGCGGATTCGCTGAAATGCGCTCTGGAAAAAAAAAACTTCATGTCCCAAAATCTGAATATATTGGCCCTATCAATGCTGTGCATCATCAGGGAGATCAACACGTGAAGGCGCACCACCGCTTAAAGGGACACCTCCTTACCCTTGCTTTGAAGAAGATCCGACGGCAAGAGCAGTGTCACGCCAAGAACGGACACGACAGCATCCTCTTCACAGACGAGAATATCTTCAAAATCGAGGAGCAGTACAACCACCAGAACAAGATTTATGCTCAAACGTCCCTTGAGGTGCGTTCAGAGGGTGCTAGGAGGCCATCATCCTTCTACGTCATGGTTTGGTTGGTGGTGTCCCATCAGGGGATTATATTTCTTCATTTTTGCGATAAAGGGGTGAAACTGGTGGCGGAATTTAACAAGAGGACGTACTACAAGGAGTTGTGAAACCTCTAACACGACCTTCTTCAATGGTCATAAATTGGGTCTTCCAGCAGGACTCAGCTCCTGTCCACAAGGCCAAGACGACTCAGGAGTGGCTGCAGAGGAACTTTCTGGCCTTCATCAACGCCGAGAATTGGTTCTTGGGGTGTCCCAAACCTCAAAACACTGGACTGTAAACTGCGGGCTGTTTTGAAGGACATAGCTTGCCGAAAGCGTCACGACACTGCCTTCGGTTACAGAATTTGTAATGGTATTATATGGGATGAATGCAGGTGTTACGGGGTTTTAATAGTTTAATAGTAAACGTTCAGGCAAAGGATGCAGGTAGGTCAATGAATTACGATTTCAAATTAGCACTTCATTGAATTTATCCTGTTTGGCCAAAGAACGATGCATTACCGAAATTTTAAATTACTAGATCTATTCACACACACACACCCACGTGTGGATATATTGACACAACAGTCATTTCAAATAACATAAGATTAAAATGCCACAGGAATCTAATACCACGATAATGCAGTCAGCATTTTTAAAATGTCTAGGCATAATTATTCTTGCGTAAAGCTAAAAAGAATGCACAATTTAAGGGCACAGTATAATGTCACAATATGAAACCACAAGTTTTTTCTTATGTGATTTCAAAATCATATTATAGTCTAGTTTCTCCACGTTCGTCCGTCTCCAAGATAGTCCCCACGCTACCTGACAGATGCTAACACTTGTACACAAAGCTGTAGAAGTACTTCTATCTCGATATGGATCAGTCTTCCAAATATTTATGCTACGGTACGTCTTCGGTTTGATTCCACGTTACGTACGTGCAGACCATTAAAAGGTATATGCCTATATTAGTAACAAAATGGGGTGGGGCATTCCAATTCGAAATAAAAGAAGCTGTACATGGCGCCAATGCAAAAACTTCCCCCGAGACAATATGCACAATTTTTTTACTTTTATGGACCACAAAAGCAAGAGCAAAAATTACTATGTAAATTTCGAGGTTTTCACGGCTGTATGATAGACAAGCCTTGTCTTCTATGTTGTGACAATGCGTGACTAAGTTGTTACCGACGTTTCGAAGGATCGTACGGAAATATTTACCCACTGAAGTTAGGGACACATCGCAGAAGGCCACAAACCTCTTTTCCGGATTAACTTGTTGCTGAATACTCTGACAGACTAATGAAATCTCACACAAGCCCACATTACAGGAGTCTTGACATTTTGAAATTTCTTCCATTAGTTTTGTATTAAAGCGCACGTCAATTGAAGGTCCCAAAACATTTAGGACCTGCATAGTTATAAATAAAGTGGAGTGAAGGAATATTTTAGGTCTACCTATTCGTAAAGCCTAAAGTCTAAGTTCTAAACATTTACACAAATTTGAATGATTTCCGTAAGTACACAAATATACCAATACGTAAATTTAGACATAAATAAATCGCTTACTGGTTTTCCTCTACGACCTAGAAACTGATGTCCTCTCGACTAACAGCAAACTGCGTACGAAGGTAGTGTAGAGATGCCATTACTAATACAAATGCTGTTTCTAGTAACATCCTCACACATTTCCCAAAGTAAACACATGAATATATTTATGATTTATAGAATGGTTTTTATGCAGTCAAAAGCCCTCTAAAATCAAATAAAGTGTACATTTTTAAAGGCAATAAATATTAAATTCTGCTTGCAAAGCTAATGTATGAACAATTCCAAAACAAAAGAATTACCGTCAGACGAACGTGGGGAAAACAAAAGGGACTTAATGATCACAAAAATTCTAAGAGCAAAAGAAATCTAAGAGCCACTCATAAAGTAAGAGATTGCTTGGAACAGACAGTTAAACAATCTCAAACAGAGCTGAGAATTTTGCAGTTAATGTAATAATCAGTTCAATTTCGGGTTGCATCGTTCTTTGTTTCACCCGCTCGCCACGGTGAGGCACAGGATGTGAGCGGGACCTGAAAAAAAAAACACAAATAAGTAACTGTTCTACAAAAAGCAGTAACAAACCTGAACCTCAATTAATTAACGAAGTAAACACAAAACTTACCTTGATACGCGGTGTTTTCTTCCTGTCTTCTGTTACATATGTTCGAACTAAATGTGATATCCGTGATCCTACGTGCTGCACATTTCTATAACCCAGATCACTGAAGGCACAAAAGTGTGTGCACCGTATGTTCATCGAAGCTGTACGTATTAAAATAGACAACTCAGTGAAACTTAAAATACTTAGTTATAGTCCATCTAGTTCAGGTAACTGAAAAAAGTGGAAAATATCAAAATTGTCATCTTCAATTTACTACTGAGTAATCGTCGGAAAGGTGAAATATCGACGGCTTCTTTCGTTAAATCCGTAACTCAAATAAATCGTGCTCGAAAAAAACTCTACTCCGGAAATCGAAAAGTAACCAACGTGGTTTTACCAACGACCTTCCTTTTACGTGAATCGAGGTTCATGAAAATAATTCGTCATTTGAGGTTCAATAAAAAATCTGACGAAACTAGCACTGCCCGGCGGCTAGCGGGAGAAATATCCAAAACCAAAACGTTCAGTTCCACAACATCCATTTGTTTAAACGCGCAAAAATCATTCTGAAAATAAAATTTTTGTTTATATAAAATGCCAATTACGTCGGTGATTCGTCTACTTTTGTCGATATGTGAAATGTGTTTTTTACATGCCTGTTTCTCCACTATTATACTTAACAGCTTCATAGACGCATCTTTCATTGATAAAAAAAATCGCTGTACGAGACGAAAATTTCGTTGTTAGCGGCCGATGTAGAAGACTGCTTGCTTTCACTGCTGACAGTCGATGTAGAATAACCTACCTTTCGTTGTTAGCAGTCGATGTAGACTCAGCTTTCATTGTTGACAGTCGATGTAGAAGACCTACCTTTCGTTGTTTACAGTCGATGTCTTCTCTAAAGCTGAATCTTGAGCTTATTTTGTACAATCATTTTACAACACAGTCACCAAAACATATGCATGTCCCTTCAGAAATTACAGCGTCTATTTGGTAAAACCTATTCCTACAGATTCAAAAACTTGTCTTTCAACACTGAAGTAAAAGACTGATCGAAGCAGAATTAAGTTCTGCTTTTACTGAATCTTTGTCCTTCCAATGCGACTTATTCACAGGGAGACACAATTAAAAGTTTCCTTTTTACCTCTCTCCCTATCGCATTGATATCTTTGGTTGTGCCGACCGAACCCCGTCAAGTTAACACCCTGCGGTATAAATTACACACAGAAATACTTAAAACTAAGCACTCCTAAACGAACGTCCCTTCTGCCACATGGCCCTAACTCAAACGACCTATCAATAAATCCTAACATGGGCACCTAACGGGGAGGACAGGGAGGACAAATCACTTACAAACTAAGTAAAAAAAAAAAAATCTCATCCACAGGGTCGTCAACTCGACCTTAACCTACGCCCTGAGTCATGGCGGCTACCGCATCAAATACAGAGTTGCCTGGCACGGCTGGTTATTATCATGCGCAGCCTGGGGCCGGACTGACAGCATGATAAGCTCGTGTCGGTGTTATGGCGTACCTGATTTGCTACGAGTACCCAGCCCATCCTCCTGCGGATGGGTCCTCAACCGCTAAGGGTTCAGCCGACACTGTTTTGGTTGTAACGTTACGGTTTGCGCGCTGTTCCTTTACATTTGGTCCTGGGTTCGTAGCCTGCTGCTATGACACCGGAGCGTTGCAGCCGTCGACAGACTGGCACAACACTGAACTGCAGATACTCGCTCAGAGTCGTTGATATCACGCACAGCACAGCACAGCACAGCACAGCACAACACAGCACACCAGAGCATAGCACAGCACTTTATTCATTTTGTGAAGCACTATATAAAAACCACACGGAATGACACTCGTGAACTACACAGTGCAACCTGCCTGCTGCCTGCCCTAAGACAATTTACCTGACAATATCGCGACTATAAGAAGACACATTTATGCCAGTTACATGGTAATATATATATATTGCTTAACTACCTCCTCTAATCTTTCGAAATGCTGTAAAATTATATAAATTTTGAACTCTAATTAAGGTACGCTAATATTAATTATAAGTACAATTTTGAACTACGAGACTCCCGTCCAAATGTTATTTTATTGGTGCGCCTCTTAACACGCAAATAAGCCCTGCAGTAAAATACGTTTTTGCTTCACATAAGTAATATCCAAAGTGCGTATCGTAACATTACGCGTTATTGACACACATTTATAGTTGCAAGTGTTAAGTAGCATTCATTTTGTTTAAATTTATATTCCCGTGTTTTCCAAAAATACGCTTATATTACATAAATATAACCTAAATATTAATTTAAAATATTCAATCCTCCAATCTCCGGGACATGAAGCCTATTCTAAATCAATATATCCTACATTGATATTTATAAAAATAATTAATTCCGTTATCACCGGGGCATGAAACTCTACTATATCAATATAAACACAATTCTACTTATAAAAATAATTATTTCCCCTATCACCGGGACATGAAGTACACCTAAATCAATATATCCTACAATTCTAATTATAAAAATATTTAATCCCCTTATCAACGGAGCGTGAGGCACTACTAAATCAATATACCCCACAATTCTACCTATACAAATAATTAATCCCCATATCACGAAGACATGAAGTCCTCCTAAATCAATAAACCTAAAATTTTATTTGTAAAAATATTTAATCCCCCTACCAGAGGGGCGTCAGGCACTCCTAAATCAAAATACCACACAACTCTATCTACAAAAATATTTAATCCCCCTATCACGGGGACATGAAGCCCCCTTAAACCAATATATTACACTATGACATTTATAAAGATATTTAACCCCCCTATCATCGGGCCATCAAGCCCTCCTAAATCAATACATAGTACAATTCCATTTATAAAAATATTTAATCCACCTTTTACCGGGGCATGAAGCCCTCCTAAATCAATATATCTCAAAATTCTATCTATAAAAATATTTAAACCCTGTATCATTGGGACATGAAGAACTCCTAAATCAATATAACCCACAATTCTATCTATAGAAGTATTTAAACCTACTATCACCGGGGCATGAAGCCCTCCTAAATCACCAAGAGTATTTATAAAATTGTTTAATCCCCCTATCAGTGGGGCATGAAGATCCCCTAAATCAATATATCCCACAATTCAATCTACAAAAATATTCAATCCCCTTTTCGCTGGGGCATGAAACTCTCCTAAATCAATATATCCTACCATACTGTTCATAAAATAATTTAATCCCCTCTCAGTGGGGCATGAAGACCCCCTAAATCAATAAATCCCACAAATCTATCTGTAAAAATATTAATCACCCTATCACTATCGCATGAAGCTCTCCTAAATCAAAATATCCTAAACTACTATTTATAAAATTAATTAATCCCCCTATCACCGGGGCATGAAGCCCTCCTAAATCAATACATCCCTCAGTACTATTTATAAAAATATTCAATCCCCCTACTACCGGGGCATAAAGCCCCCCTAAATCAATATATCCTACCATACTATTTACAAACATAATTAATCCCCCTATCACTGGGGCATGAAGCCCTCCTTAATCAATATATCCTACGGTAATATTTATAAAATTATTTAATCCCCTTATCAGGGGGGCATGAAGACTTCCTAAATCAACATACCCCACAATTCTATCCATAAGAATATTTAATCCCCTATCACCGGGGCATGAAGCCCTCCTAAATCAATATATCCCATCGCACTATTTACAAATATAATTAATCCCCCTATCAATGGGGCATGAAGCCCCCCCAAATCAATGTATCTTACAGTACTATTTATAAAATTATTTAACCCCCCTATCACTGGGGCATGAAGCACTGCTAAATCAAAATATCCTACAGTAATATCAACATATATATTTAATCCCCCTATCACTGGGGCATGAAGCAGTGCTAAATCAATATATCCTACAGTAATATCAACATATATACTTAATCCCCCTATCACTGGGGCCTGAAGCCCTCCTAAACCAAAACATCCTAACGTACTATTTATAAAATTATTTAATCCCTCTAACATTGGGGCATGAAGCCCTCCTAAATCAATATATCCCACAATTTTATGTATAAAAATATTTAATCCCCCTGTCACCGGGGCATGAAGCCCTCCTAAATCAATATACCCCACAATACTATTTACAAATATATTTAATCCCCCTATCAGTGGGGCATGAATCCCCCCTAAATCCATGTATCGTACAGTAATATTTATAAAATTATTTAATCCCCCTATCATTGGGGCATGAAGCCCTCCTAAACCAATATATCCTACACTAATATCTACAAATATAATTAATCCCCCTATCATTAGGCCATGAAGCACTCCTAAATCAATATATCCTACCGTACTATAAAACTATTTAATCCCCCTATCAGTGGGGCATGAAGCCCTCCTAAAAAAACACATCCCACAATTCTATCTATAAAAATATTTAATCTCCCTATCACCTGGGCATGTAACCTTCCTAAAACAATTCATCCCCCCGTATTGTTTACAATTATACTCAATCCCCCTATCACTGCGGCATGAAACCCTCCAAAATCATTATACCCGTACGTACCGTTTACAAATATAATTAATCCCCCTATCTCTGGGGCATGAACCGTCCTAAATCAATATATCCTACCGTAATATTTATAAAATTATTTAATCCCCCTATCAGTGGGGCAGAAGCGCCCTTAAATCAATAAATCCCACAATTCTCTCCGTAAAAATATTAATCCCCCTATCACTGTTGCATGAAGCACTCCTATATCAATATATCCTAAATTACCCTTTATAAAATTATTTAATCCTGCTATCAGTGGGACATGAAACCATCCTAAATCAATATACCCCACAATTCTATCAATAAAAATATTTCATTCCCCTACCACCGGGGCATGAAGCCCTCCTAAATCAACATACCCTATCGTACTATTTATAAACATACTTAATCCCCCTATCACTGGGGCATGAAGCCCTCGTAAATCAATATATACTACCGTACTATTTATAAAATTATTTAATCCACCTATCAGTGGGGAATGAAGCCCTCCTAAATCAATATACCCAAAAATTCTGTCCATAAAAATATTTAATCCCCCTATCACCGGGGCATGAAGCCCTCCTAAATTTTTATATATCACATCGTACTATTCACAAATATATTTAATCACCCTATCAATGGGGCATGAAGCCCCCTTAAATCAATGTATCTTACAGTCCTATTTATAAAATTATTTAATCCCCCTTTCACCGGGCATGAAGCCCTCCTAAATCATTATAACCTACATTACTACCAACAAATATATTTAATCCCCCTATCACTGGGGCATGAAACCCTCCTACATCAATATATCCTAACGTATTATTTATAAAATTATTTAATCCCCCTAACAGTGGGGAATGAAGCTCTCCTAAATCAATATATCCCACAATTCTATCTATAAAAATATTTAATCTCCCTACCACCGGAGCATGAAACCCCCCTAAATTAATATATCCCACCGTACTAATTAAAAATATACTTAATCCTCCTATCAATGGGGCATGAAACCCCCCTAAATCAATGTATCTTAGAATACCATTTATAAAATTATTTAATCCCTCCTTCACTGGGGCATGAAGCCCTCCTACATCAATATATCCTAACGTATTATTTATAAAATTATTTAATCCCCCTAACAGTGGGGAATGAAGCCCTCCTAAATCAATATATCCCACAATTCTATCTATAAAAATATTTAATCCCCCTACCACCGGATCATGAAACCCTCCTAAATTAATATATCCCACCGTACTAATTACAAATATAATTAATCCTCCTATCAATGGGGCATGAAACCCCCCTAAATCAATGTATCTTAGAATACCATTTATAAAATTATTCAATCCCTCCTTCACTGGGGCATGAAGCCCTCCTAAATCAATATATCCTACATTACTATCTACAAATATAATTAATCCCCCTATCACTATGCCATGAATCCCTCCTAAATCAATATATCCTACAGTATTCTTTATAAAGCTATTTAATCCCCTTATCAGTGGGGCATGAAGCCCTTCTAAATCAATATATCCCACAATTCTATCTATAAAAGTATTTAATCCCTCTATTACCAGGGCATGAAGCCCTCCTAAATCAATATATGCCCCCGTACTATTTACAAATATATTTAATCCCCCTATCACTGGGGCATGAAGCACTCCGAAATCAATATATCCCATCGTACTATTTAAAAATATATTTAATCCTCCTACCAATGGGGGTTGAAACCCTTCTAAATCAATGTATCTTACAGTACTATTTATAAAATTATTTAACCCCCCTATCACTGGGGCCTGAAGCCCTCCTGATTCAATACATCCTACAGTACTATCTAGAAATATAATTAATCCCCCAATCACTAGGGCATGAAGCCCTCCTAAAACAATATATCCTATCGTTCTATTTATAAAACTATTTAATCCCCGTATCAGTGGGGCATGAAGCCCTCGTAAATCTATATATCCCAGAATTCTATCTATAAAAATATTTAATCCCCCAATCACCGGGGCATGAAGCCCTCCTAAATCTATATATCCCATCGTACTATTTACAAATATACTTAATCCCCCATCAATGGGGCATGAAGCCCCCCTAATTCAATGTATCCTACAGCACCGTTAATAAAATTATTTAATCACCCTATCACTAGGGCATGAAGCCCTCCTAAATCAATATATCCCACAATTCTATCTATAAAAATATTTAATCCCCCTTTCACCGGGGCATGAAGCCCTCCTAAATCATTATATCCTACAATAATATGTATAAAATTATTTAATCCCCCTATCAGTTGGGCATGAAACCCTCCTAAATCAATATATCCCACAATTCTATCTATAAAAATATTTAATCCCCATATCACCGGGGCATGAAGCCCTCCTAAATCAATATATCCCACCGTACTATTTACAAATATAATTAATCCCCCTATCATTGGGGCATGAAGCCCTCCTAAATCAATATATCCTACAGTACTATTTATAAAATTATTTAATCCCCCTATCACCGGGCCAATACGCCCTCCTAAATCAATATATCCCACAGTACTATTCATAAAATTATTTAATCCCGCTATAAGTGGGGCATGAAGCCCTCCTAAACCAATATATCCCACAATTTTATCTATAAAAATATTTAATCGCCCTATCACCGGGGAATGAAGCCCTCCTAAATCAATATAGTCTACCGTACTATTTACAAATATATTTAATCCGCCTATCACTGGGGCATGAAGCCCTCCTGAATCAATATATCCTACCGTACTATTTATAAAATTATTTAATCCCCCTTTCAGTGGGGCATGAAGCCCTCCTAAATCAATATATACCACAATTCTGTCTACAAAAATATTAATCCCCCTATTACCGGGGCATGAAGCCCTCCTAAATCAATATACCCTGCCGTACTATTTACAAATATACTTAATCCCCTTACCACTGAGACATGAAGCCCTCTTAAATGAATATATCCTACCGTACTATTTATAAAATTATTTAATCCCCATATCAGTGAGGCATGAAGCCCTCCTAAATCAATATATCCCACACTTCTATCTATAAAAATATTTAAAAACACCTATCACCGGGGCAAGGAGCCCTCCTAAATCTATATATCCTACCGTACTATTTACAAATATTCATAATCCCCCTATCACTGCGGCATGAAGCCCTCCTAAATCAATATATCCCACAATACTATTTATAAAATTATTTAATCCCCCTATCACAAGGGCATTAAGCCCTCCTAAATCAATAAATCCTACCGTACTATTTATAAATATATTTAATCCTCCTACCACCGGGGCATGAATCCCTCCTAACTCAATTTATCCTACAGCACTCTTTATAAACATAACTTATCCCCCTACCAGTGGGACATGACGCTCTCCTGATTCAATTTATCCTACCCTACTGTTTGTAAATATATTTAATCGCCCTATCAGTGGGCCATGAAGCCCTCTTAAATCAATATATCCTATAATACCTTTTTTAAAAACATTTACCCCCCTATCACAGGGGCATGAAACACCTCTATGTCTATACTTTTTACAATATCTTGTACAAATTGCATTAAAAACTGAACATTCAATTCCTAAACGTTTACTGCTCTTATTGTTTGCGGATCACTAATGGATATTTGGTTCCCTTCCTAACTCAGCCAAAATCGTATACTTGCATACATGTTTTGTACCCAGCCTATTTTAAACCACAATTCCTCCCCTGTCCATAGGTCTTAATGCCTCCTCACCACCGGCAAAGCACTAATTCATTAATCGTTATTTGCTCCCGAATTTTTTTTCACGTTTATTTTGACTATGTGACATTTTTTATCTTATCTTCACGTTTAACGGCCCCCTTGAAAACCAATGTACCTCGTATGTCAAAACAACCAGGCCCTGATACACGTGTTCTTGAGATGGAAAAGCATATCACTTTTTGGTAGAACAAACTGAAAGGAAAAACTCAACCGTAGGGCCTTGAGCTAAATGGCAAGGCGGTTTTAAAATGATTCAGAAAAAAATTTAATTTGTATGTGAATTCATTCTATTTTGTTCAGGATAAGGACAGCAGTGAACTGGCGTGAATAAAGTATCGAAAATTAGAACTGTAAAAATATCTTGACTATCTCAACATCTATCAACTTACCAAGAGTGGCTCTGGTCTCTGGTGTAAATCAACTGGAATTTTATGTAGAACAGAAGGAAGTTAATTAAAAAAAATATATCTTTGGTTAGGAGATTGTAAGGAAATGAGGTAGCAAACGGATATTAAAACTACGTTTTACAGAAAAAAAGTCTGACGACATAAACTGTCACGACAGGCTATATAACCTGTCGTGATTATACAAACATGTAGTGCTGGACCTCCTGTTGACGGGACAGCGTGTCTCTGTGCGATGAATGGTTGTAATGTGCGTTCTGAGGAAGTCACGTACCGCACTGCACACACAGTGCTGCTATAGTAATGGCAGTCTCAGAGGAATATGTATATGTGTATGTGTACTGCTGTTTACACAAAGCAAGTTTCTATGTGCCTTAGACGCCATAAAACCATACGTTATATAACAACGCTGCATCATCTAAACTAATTTATTTTGTATGTAATTCATCTAGTGCTTTTACTCCGGATAAATAAGATAGGCCACAACATTTGTGATTTAGGAAAATAAAAGTTATGAAGGGTTACGTAAACTATGTCTTGAGATACTGAAGCGTGATTGAGAGGATAATATTAGAATGGGTGATAAAAATGGAGTTAAATGTACAAAATTGTTTTAGAATAAGATTGTCTTGGTTAACGGTTATATACTTCGCGCCCTATGATATTGTGGGAATGATTATCAAACAGGAGACAGGCGATCACGTACAAAAGGGTTTCGGTAGTGACGAGGTGACGTAATGCTAAATGCGATGTGAAGAACACGGCTGTCGGACAGAGAAACAACCGAGTTGATTGTCTGAAGCAGAAACTTGATACTCGAGGAGGCTTCATGGGGAGAACGTCCAAAGTGACGTCAAGGTCACATGTATATTGATGGTGCTTGTTGAACAAGAGAGAGCTGAATGCACTACGCCTTACCGGGCGTCTTGGTTACTACATTTGACACTGATATATCTTCCTGGAAGGGTGCAGAAGAGCAGAATATACTACGCACAACAAAATATCTTTGCGTAACAGCTGCCTTCTAAAACACGTTACTGAAAGAAATATAGTATGGACGGGAATACGAGGAAGAAGACATAAGTAGCTAGTGAATAACCTTAAGGAAAACAGAAGATACTGGAACTTGAAAGACGAAGCACTAGATCGCACTTTCTGGAGAAAATGCTTTGGCAGAAGCTATGGAGCTGTCACGATACAGATTACGCAATGACAGCATATTTCAGCCTGAACACAATGACACCAAATACCGAAATAACAGTAAATTCTGTAGAGAGATATTTTATTCGCCCTTTCGTCCACTTAAAAAAATCTGCGTCTGTCATTAAAATTATTGCTATATTCTTTTATAAAATGTAATAAAAAGGCCTTTAATTATTTTCCGTTTATCATGCTTACAGCTTCACGTGTTGCATTTAAAATGTCGCTTATTGCCATACGTAATTTCAGTTTTGAAGGAACTTAATTAAAATTTTGTCGACTTTCCATGAGCAAATACCGGGTAACTATCACAATCAGAGAAGCAGAGAGGTGACGGGACTTGCTTCTTCCAAATTATAAATGTGTATGTTTGCATAAAATCCGAATACATTCATGTATCTAGTGAAAATAACCCACTTCTCACAAGGGTAGATCAAATATTTTTTATGTAAGTCTAATTCGCCATAGGATGCCAATGGGAACATATGAACGTACAAACTGTGTTAATTTAGTGTTTGCCGGCCATGCATAAGTAAATGTAAAAGACCACAACCAGAAGAATAAGGATATATTAGTTTGTTATTATACTAGTGAGTTAGTCCAATAGACATGCTGGTAATTTGTACGATCATATGTGGAAATTGACAACAAAGTAATTTCTATGCCCAAATCCGACGTCATAATTTACGTGACGTCACACCTAGTGACATGACAGAACACTGACCAAAAAATCACGTTTTGGTGAGTTTTAAATATTTTAAAATTACGATTTTGTTCAAGCTTCAGTATAAATTACACAATAAATTTGTACAACAGTTTAAAGTAATTACAATCGCTTGAATCATAATGATTGTTGCTAAATAGCATCTGAAATATATAATGAAGGTTGGTGAGACGTGTATCATGAGAGGGCAGCAAAATACAGGAATGCATTTTTCTTCCTATCCTAACTTGTATGATGTTCCGTCTGTCGACAGACGAACTTCTCATTCACATCTGATAACACGTCGTACTGGTTAGATTTATTAAACTAACCGCTGTCAGCCTTCTGGATAATGAGACAAGTTATTTATTGAAGACCATAGGTAATTAGAGTTCCTTCCAGTAGACCCTATTCAGATCAGTTATTTACGGATGGCACGCCAAATACATAAGTTATTTTGGGTCAATTATGATCAGTCCCGTTAGTTTCACAGAAAAAATTCAAGGACTAGAAATTTAAGATTCAGTTACTTCGTGTTGCTACGGCTTACCGATTAGATTTTACCGAAGTTTCGAAGAATCGAGAATTTCAAACAGGTATTAAACAGCACCCAGAAACAATTGGAACAGAAAACTCTAATGATTCAGGATAACCTCTAACATAAATGACAATGATATCTGAGTATATACACACTGCCAGCGTTTAATGAAACTCGGAACAAACTGTCGGAAAACAACTTGGATCGAAGGAACTCGCTTTGGCTGCACAGTACTGTATGGTAGTGAAATGGGGCACAATATAGAAGATGAAAATCAGCTTATATGTGTGGCATTAAACACAGTTACAACGTTTTAGAACTGACACACAATTAGCTATTGTACAAGAAAGTGGAAACAACATATTAAACTAGGAGTTCAGTCCACAATTTGTTTAAAATATCAGCCCAAAGGAAGACGACTTTTATACACCTAGAAACCATCAAGAAAATTGAAAGACTATCATGAATCGCCCATAACAGGACAAATACTGGGAAAGATAAGACTGCGGAGGAGTTTGGTGCAAGAATAGGATGGGATGGGAAAAGAAGGCTGTCGTGGCCGATTGAAGTTACTCTCATCGATAACTAAACAAAAGTACAAGGATTCTGGGTGGTTATGCTTGAAAATCTAAAAACAGTGTCGGATACTGTGTTGTGTGTACTAAATCACTCTTAGGGTTGAGAATTACAGCATCTTGTCACAATATCCTGTTAGCTATAGAGTTTAATTCTGGTTTAAAATGCATAAAAATAATTTGTTAAAACTGATTACCATAAGAAACAAATGAGAGTTGAAATTATTTGGTCATTTAGAGACAGTTAATCATACAGGAATTATGTAATGTTGGGAAGAAATAATAGGATATTAATGGCCAGTTATAGCAGATTTGGAAATAAACTTTCTGTACAGTAGAGGCTAGATAAATAAAAAGAATACGCAGAGACATTAATACAAACTGAAGGTACATGGCTGACTTTTGATCGGAGAATATTCAAAATAAAAGCAGACTGGGGGCCGAATACGTGAATTTTCATGTTGATTTATGCATGTCAACGAAAAATCAGCACAGAATTCCCTGTTGCACATATCTTAGACCTAAATATATCATACTTAACTTTCACTTACCACTTTATAAAAATATCATTCAATCCTCTTCTTATATTACGTCAATATCTAAACTTATTAATTTCCAACTACTTCCTTCAAAATCCATCAAATCTGTATTCCTGAAATTTTGTACGTTTTTGGTGTTAAAAGATGGCTAAAATATCACATAAGCCCTTCAGATATCGAACATAGCTACAGTATTACAAGGCATTCGTCATACTCGGCACCATTAACATGAATTGCGCACGTTTTTGTTCAACAAAACTTGCCTCTACAATTTAGTTTCTATCAATGACGTAAGCACATACAAAATTTATATTAATTAAAGTATTTTAAAATTAATTTTGGTTCTATCAAGACTTCAATCGAAGCTTCCTGTTACAGTACAGCTCCCATGCATTTATCACACAAAGATGGCTGAAATACTACCTGTGGCTGCAACACAAGGAAGGCATTCTCATACCGAATATCGTAAATATGAATTACGCACTTACTGCTCAGCTACAAACTAACCACCAGACTTCAGGTGATAATATTATGAAAATAAATATAAAAACTAAACAAATCCTCACATAATTAACGTAATCAAATTACTTAAAAATTTATTATGGCACTATCAAGTCTTCAATCGAAGCGTCTGGTTGCAGCACAGCTCCTCAATATGAACTATACAAAGATGGCTGAAATACTACCTACCGCCAAAAGTCATCCGAAAATGGCTACATGTTAAGGGAGGGAACTAGCGTCATGAATATCGTAAATATAAATTATTCACTTTGTAAGTAATAAACGTGCTTCTAAAATGTATGTGATAATATTAGTGAAATAAATATATACAACATTCACGAAACCTCGGAGTAATTAACGTAAAATATAATAATTAAATTATTCGTATATTTATTTTGGCGCTATCAAAGCTGTAAAGACAATATGGCTACTGCCGTTTGCAAAGAGTGCTTTTTGTAACGTGAAGGGACCATGAAAATTAACTACAAAATTTCTTGACAGCAAAAAAAATTAATACGTGTCACTACGGTAATATTAAGCAAAATAATTAAATAAGAATTTTATAAAACATCCTATTCATAAACTATAACATAACATTTAAAATATTTTAATGTTTTTGGCGCCATGAAACTTTAAGAACCGCCATAACTACGAACGCCTTCAATAAAAAATACACGCTACTTGTGCAACCCATAAATGTGAATTAAACAATTTATGGGGAAAATCAGAAGTTTTAATTAAAAAATTTGGCAGATACGTAGATATTAACCTCTGAATAAACCAATACTTACTGTCCAGCAACCAACTAACCACCAGATATGTAAATATATACATATAAATATATAAACTATACAACTCCTCATATAATTAATGTAATCAAGTTACTTTGAAAGTAATTTTGGCTCTACCAAGTCTTCATTCTAAGCTTCTCGTTGCAGTACTGTTTCTCAACATGAACTACACAAAGCTGGCTGAAATAATACCTGTGGCCTTCAATCTTTCAAACATGTCAGCAACACAAGGAAGGCATTCCTCATACCGAATATCGTAAACATGAATTATGCACTTTCTTCTCAGCAACAAACTAGCCACTAGACTTCAGGGAATAATATTAAGAAAATAAATGAATATATAAACTACACAAATCCTCACAGAATTAACGTAATCAAATTACTTGAAAATTTATTATGGCACTTGGCACTATCAAGTCTTCAATCGAAGCGTCTGGTTACAGCACAGCTCCTCAATATGAACTATACAAAGATGGCTGAAATACTACCTACCGCCAAAAGTCATCTGAACATGGCTACTTGATAAGGGAGGGAACTGGCGTCATGAATATCGTAAATATAAATTATTCACTTTCTGGTAAGTAATAAACGTGCTTCTAAAATGTATATGATAATTTTAGTGAAATATATATATATATTACATTCACGAAACGTCGGAGTAATTAACGTAAAATATAATAATTAAATTATTCGTATATTTATTTTGGCGCTATCACAGCTATTAAGACAATATGGCTACAGATGTTTGCAAAAGGAAAGATCCTTATCAAGTAAACTGGGCGTGAATATTAATTGCCCAATTTTGTCGGTAAAAGACTTACCTAAGCCATTGTGGTAATATTAGGCAAAAATTTAAATATGGACTTTACAAAACATCCCAGCTATAGGTGTATAACTTAACATTTAAAATGTTTTAATATTTACTTTGGCGCCATGAAATATTTTGGCCGCCATTAATACGAAAGCCTTCAACGAAAAATACACATTACGTGTGCACTAAATAAATGCGAATTAAGCAATTTCTTGTCCAAATTAAAATAGTTGTAATTCTAAAATTTGGCAAATAATTAGGTATTAAATTATTAATAAGTACAATACTTTATAAATCCTCTAATATACAATTTTCTTGGCTAATTAAAAAAGTGCGCCAAAATGGCAAAAAAATGTGTAACTGAAAGTTCATGCTAATTAAAGAATGTTACGACGAGTAATTTTATAATTCGAGCTTTCTTATACACAGTTAAGATGTACAGAACAGGGTCAACGTTTAGTAACGTATAATATTAAATATACCGGTCACTGCGTTACAGTTACGTATACAGAGAAGTAGCAAAGTAAGAGTTCCGGCAAGTAAACAACTGTCAGGTGGGGTCCGAATATTTCTACACTACACGTATTTAATCAAATTAATATGAAACCACAAATCGCAAACTAAATAAACTTACGGTTCTCTTCTACCTTTCAAGATAATTTAATGAAGCTGCAAATCTGTGGACAGGCAGATGCACTGGCACGCTAACTTGGGGTGCAACGACTCTATGCTGATTGGACAAGCAGTTGCACGAGTAAGGGAAGGAGTTTCAATTTATCCGACAGATGTCAGTCTTATCAACACCTGTCGGAGCTGGATTCCAGTATCGGCTAGTGAGAAACATTTACAAATGGCTTTCAAACGTCGGGAAATTCATATATTTATTCTTGTGCTTTAATTAACACCTCAATATTACGTAGCGTCGAGTAGTGTGATGATTAATAATTGATGTGGAAGGAAGAAGCAAAATTTGCCCTGTACAAGTCATGAGGCTTGTAAGGGAATGGAGAAAATGCTCCACTCATTCGAACCTTGGCACTATATGGCAATTAGCGGTCTTCTTCACCCCACCAGCAGTAAAAAAGCCCCAAGTAGCCACTGAATAGAAGACATGGTGGGAACAAGAACCTATATAGATCTTTGAAAGAAAAATCTCATAACCCTGACGTGAATACGACCCCGCATTATCCATCCTGCAGTGTAGCCACTATACTGACTATCGGCTCCCAATTATGGTATTCGGTGATTATCAAAGACTTTTTCATGCCGACTCATGTTTGTTTTGTAAAACCCGAAGAATTCCCAAACCAAAACTTTGCATACATTGTAAATTAAATGTTGCGGAATGTATTTATTTTACGGAACAAGCCCTGTCAGCTTGACAGTCCTCTGGGCTGATTTTCAAACAGGAGACTTCTGGTGACAAGAAAATTTAGCAGGCACCGCACTGTAATGACTGTCAGAACTACTGGAGTTCAACCCCCGTTGTGGTTAAGGGAAGGGTCTGTTCACTGTACAAGGGACAGACTAGACCGACTGCAAATTATCGATGGGGTCCCCGAGCTGCTCTAGGTGATGGCGTTTCACATATCCTTGAGTCTGATACTATTATAAGGCTTTAAAATACGTCAAGTCGATACAGTCTGCTACCAAACAAATCCCTCACAGTTTTTCAGCCATCTTGTATCACATAAACTGGAAAGCTGGCAGATAACTAGACCAGGAACGAGACGGTGGCTTAAAATAATAAACAGAGAAACAAAGAAAGAAGCAAGCGAGCAAACAAAGTCCTATGGGCCTAGTTCACTGGGAGTAAATCAACCTAAGCCGGAATCTGACCATGTACCTCCATGTTTGTGACGTGGTATAAAAAGTGCAGTGTTTTGCCTACACCAGTGCTTTCGAACCTCTGGGCAGCGGACACCCGGGAGGGCTGTAGAATTACCCTAACAAGGCCGCAACGCTATTCCAGCAACACCGACAGTTCACAAAACTTGGAAGCCAGTCTCGTTTGTACAGCCATCAGTTGGTTTCTTCCCTTATGATTTGTTACTATCACTGTGATAAATAAATTTTAAATTAATTTACAACAGTTCTGATTTACGATAGATTCTTTTTCCATCGGGCATTTTCTAATTAACGGAGCGTGGAAGTACAAGTATTTGTATGTGGCGGGGGGGGGGGTGCGATTATTTGTGGGGGTTTAAGTAGAGGTCCTCTTACTCGAAAACTGGTGGACCCACTGACCCCTTACGCCTTCATGGCCTGGTGTTTAGTTATCACAATGGTCAATAATAAATCCGGTTTTTACTGCACAATATTACATTCTACGACACCATTTTATATTATTAGCAATATGTTTTTTTAACTAAAACATGAAATTTGTAGGATTTTTCTGTCTTACGAATGGGCTGGTTTACATGCTGAAGTCTTTCTTTGGGTAGCCTAACAAGCCAGCCGCCACCACTCTACAGTACATGCGTCACTGCACAGACGCCTGCAAAATAAGCCAAATCAGCAGTCACGATAGAACCTTACTGTCTGTTCACTCCAGTCGAACACCTGTGCTACTACAGATTTGGCTTACGTCCGCAAAAGAACCGTTGTGGTCATAAGATCGCTTAACACAGAAACAGGTTAAAGAAAGAATAAGTAACTTAAAGCGAAGGTTTTTGACGTTTTGTTGACCGTGCATCTCAGTATATTTATCTCAGTATTTAACCAACTTGATGCACAAAATTTGTTTCACAACAAGTTTTATTTCATGCCTCTACATGTTTCGAGCACATGTGCTCATCATCAGGAGGTCAAAACTGCATTACACAGCCTCTGGTATCAACACACCTATAGCACATGTGCTCGAAACATGTAAGGGCATGAAATAAAACTTGTTGTGAAACGAATTTTGTGCATCAGGTTGGTTAAATACTGAGATAAATTAAAGCGAAGGGGTTAGAATCCGTAACTTAAAGCGAAGGAATTCATGTGAATGTTTGTTAGGAAATCAATCACTGGCCTTAGACACTCTCTGTCTCTGTGCATCAGAGTCCTGCTTAAGAAACTAACATTTCCTCCCCTAGTCAAGATATTACCCTATTTTATGGAAGGCACATTTCGCTACCGTTTTAACAACAGCCCACCACTTTTCCCTATTCTGAGTCAGATAAATTTTGCACACGTCATTCCATTTTATTTAAGATATATTTTAATATTATCCTCTCCCCTGTGTCTAACATTGGCGAACTCTCCTTACGATTACTACTTCGCCTACATACAACTGATATGAAGCAAATTACTACCTTTCTCTGTTAGAAAAGATAGGTCTTGTAAATCCTTTTCCTGAAAATTATTACTTCGTGTTGTATACAGTTTATATAGCGCATTTGCTAAAGGCTAGGGATGCTGTGTTTTTCCTGCCATACATTGCCGCTTAAAGCGTGTTTGTGTGTGACAGAGAGAGAAGGGTTCCTTCTGCGCAGCGTTCCATTAACTAAATAATGCTAGGATAATACAGCCATACTTCATCGTCGTTTGTGTAACAACTGAGACAGAGAGGGAATACGACAGAGACGATACAGCTTGTCCGTGTCATAGCCTAGCTGGACCCTTGGCACTGCCCACTGAGATACACAAAGCTCAAAAACTTTCATACTTGCACGCCTGTTTTCGTATTGCGGAACTGGGCTCCTGGGATGTTGTGTTGCGTGATTGCTGCCACAAGTGTCGAGGGTACGTAGCGCCCTCATCTTGAGGGTTACGAGTCCGTGAATTGACTCATACTGCGGGAGATTGAGACTACATATTTCTTCGACACGTCAGGGAAAGGGTACGCACCATAGGGCGCAACAACTCAGAAGACCCGGTTCCTCAAGAACTACGTGGTGAAAGCCACAAATAACTCATTTCCTATGGTTAAGAATATATTAATTTCTAATCATTTTATGTTTATTGTTTATTGTGTCTTGATGTCTGATTTTCTATCTATCTATCTATGCGGTTTTTAACAGCTGTCGCCGTCTTCCGGAAACCAAACGCCATTCCTCTCTGTTTCCCCAGTGATCTGGTTCTAAATTTCTTGTTGTCATGGCTGCTTGTACTCCTTCCATCCACGTTTTTCTTGGACGTCCTTTTTTTCTTCTGTCCTGTGGTATCCAATCCATAATTAATTTTGTTATTCTCTCCTCTGGCAAACTTTTGACGTGGCCATACCATTGTAGTCTTTTCTTCTCTATGATGCCTATGATGTCCGGCTTCTCTTTTACTCTCATTGTTCCTTTTGTATGTTCATTTTTTATTCTTTACATCCTTGATTTTCTTGCTGACCTCCTTAGCATATCCATTGATTTTCTACGAAACAATTAAAAAACCAGGAAGCTTCATTATATATGAACGTCGATTAATAACACGTGTCGTGGTATAGATGCCATTTACATTTCAACTGCAAGCAGACCCACTCGAATACCAGTGGAAGAGCAGACGATATTAATTCGGCCGATCAAGTGAAGGTCCCAGCCCAAGGAGCCCAATTCAATGAGAATTTTTTTTCGCAGGGTGCTGTGGGTGATCGTGGTACTGCTGGGTCTGATCGGGGCAGGCGTCATGGTTTGTGCACATTGGGAAAACTATGTGGTCAACCCCACAAGAATCAGTATCGAGACGAACTACTATCCGACATGGCGCTTACCCTTCCCTGCCCTCACCCTCTGCAATGTGAACCGCATCTTCCGGTCGAAGGCGGAGGCTCTGGTGTCCAAAATGTGAGTTCCACTGTCTTTACTGTCTCAACATTTTGTGGTGGGTACTGACGACGGTTTCCACGTAACAGTATTCTCTACAATAGGTGCAGAGAGCCGAAAATTTGGACACTGGGCAGACAGTTCCCCAACGAGAAAAACTGGTAATTGTTAGTCCACATTTACGATTATACCAAAATCCCTCGGACTCGGACTCACCCCGTCCTCAAACCCCAAGAATTAAAGATATAAATTTCATTATTTATACAGTATACGTGTATAAAAACACTTCCTTTGTCCTAATAGAAGAACATATACTGAAAATATATTAAACATATGAATACTCTACCATCGTATTACACCAGTTTAGTGTGGGAGTACTATAATTTTACGGAATTTGAGTGGATTAAGCTTAGAGCACTGTATAAAATAAATTGTTGTAGCAGATTGAGGGTGTGTGAGAACAAAGAGCTAAACAGAATATCTGCGACAAAGACAAAGTCAAAGTAACAGAAGACTGGAAAAAATTACATAATGAGGAGCTTCCTAATTTATGTTTTTAGTCAAGTCAAGGACGATACAATTTGCGGCAAACGTAACAGGCATGGTGGTGAAGGAAAAAGGGTAAAACATTTTGGTGGGGGTATTTGAAGGAAAGAGACTAGTTCAGACGTCTGGGTGTAGATTTGAAGTTGATATTACGAAGGCCAACAGAATCAGGACGTTAAGGGATGGAATAGCTTTATCTGGCTCGTAACGTGGCAAGTTCGCGTGAACACGGCAGTGAAAGTTCGGGGATTACAAAACGTGAAAACATTTCTTGGTAAGACAAGCTACAAACACCTCTCAAAAAAGAAATGTACCCCATAGGACAAAGTAATTAGTTAGCTGTAGCTGTGATTTGTGTTTCATAGAAGGGTATAAAATGAAGCCTTCATAATAGGGTGCAGGCGTCTCCTGCAGTTGGAGCGTTGTATGTCCACATCCTCAAAGATGGTTGCAAAGGCACATAATATGAAAGGTCGATCCCGGCAGCCGCTCGTTCTAAGGCGTGTCTCGCTTACCGGTATTGTGGATTCGAATCCCGTCAGGGGTATAGATGTCTGTCTCTTGTGAGTGTTGTGTGTTGTCAGGTATTGGGCTCTGCGACGAGTCGATCACTCATCCAGAGGCGTCCTACCGAGTGTGATGTGTCTGAGTCTGATCTCGAAACCTCAGCAATGAGGAGGCCTAGTTCCACTAGGTCTGTCGAGCCATGGAGGATATATATATATATATTTATTTATTTATTTATTTATTTATATGTATACACATACGTACATATATAACCATTTAGTCCAAAATGACTGAACAAATGAATTAAGAAATACATTTATTGTACAAACTTGCACAGCACTGTCACACTTCTTTGATGTTACTAGTTTCGACCTAATATCCAGGTCTTGTGCAAGGCTATACAAGTATAAACATATACAGCGTCTCGCGGAGCCGACTGACACATTTCAAATGATCATAGATAATATATGGAAACAGGGAAAAATAAGCGAAACCGTCTATAAATACGTCCAAGTATGCTATTTATTACCTATAGATTACAAGCTTATTTTCTGAACATCAGGCAGATGACCTCCGTTTACATCAATGCATTGTTGCAAGCGTGTCTGGAAGTTGCCGTACACGCGCCTCCGTAGGTCCTCATCAATAGCCGTAACTTCGTCAACAATGGCTTGTTTGAGTTCTTGAATAATCATGATACGCCTCCGGAACACACGGTCTTTCAGGAACCCCCACAGGAAATAATCTGGTACAGTGAGGTCGGGCGACCGAGCAGGCCAAGCGATGTCGCCTAAACTACGAACACAGGCAACACGTTGTCGCACGTTCAAACGCTCCATTGTGACTGACCATATGAAATGGCGTCCTCTCTTCTACCGTTCCCCTTCCCGCCAACTACGACAATCTATCGCGCCGGCGCAATATTCAAATTTGAAATGTGTCAGTCGGCTCCGCGCCACCCTGTATGTATATATATATATATATATATATATATATATATATATATATATATATATAAGCGCAAAGGGAGTGTTACCTAAAAAAAAGTGAATGAAGGTTCTGAAAAATAAAACTGGTATGAGAAAATCTAATCTGTTGCACGAAATTTCATCGCATTCGACTTCATAGGCTGGACGCTGTTGCTACTTGAAGAAACGAAAAACTAATCAACGCTTTCGAATTCCTTTGTCGACATGAACTGAACTCCGTGGCCTTAGTCCGCACGCGAACTATACCGACAGAGCGGCCGCCGCCGGTCGGCGAAGTTAGTGCCAACTTTTGCGGATAGAGGGTGTCACGTGGTCAGCGCAACGGGTCCCCACAG
>Ga0131853_10003094_pt1 | contig 29851 bp, 19 predicted proteins | sample TergutLab28metaG_FD_92764 | JGI IMG/M metagenome (GOLD analysis project Ga0131853, IMG submission 92764) | Labiotermes labralis P1 segment gut microbial communities from Petit-Saut dam, French Guiana - Lab288 P1 (version 2) (version 2) | ecosystem: Host-associated > Arthropoda: Insects >... | reverse complement strand
CTGAGTGGACCCCGTTCCAGACCCACTACTACTCAGAAAATCTGGTAGCGCCGGGGATCGAACCCGGGACCTCTGTATCTGTAGCCAGAAACTCTGACCACTAGACCACAGAGGCGGTCTGACCCACGTCGCAAAAATTTATCTTGCGAAAATAGCACTCTGGGTTCAAACCCCAGACAGCCAGAAAAATTATGCCCCCAAAATAGTTGTGTGCTCCTTGAGCACTAGTCTTTAGTATGTGCAAGACGAGATTTTCAACCGAGACGGGCAATGGATAGCGTAAGTAAAATTCCTGGTCATTATATAAGGTATATGTTACTGAGGGCAGCGATGCGGTCAAATGTAGTAATTGCTAAACAGCCCAAGTGACGTCGACCTGCGGGTAGCGCAAGGCACCGCCCTTAGTTATTTCTTTGGTTGGTTGGTTGGTTGGTTGGTTGGTTGTTTGGTTGGTCGGTTAGTAGGTTGTTTGGTCGGTTGGTCGCTCTGTTGACGGGAACTGCAATTCAATCATCCTTCATAAACTCACCGAGCCACCCCGGTTGTAAGTGGAATGACTGGGCAAATATCAGACTTGTCTTGAAGGGAACCGATGGACAAGGCCCTGGAGGAACTGGCCAACGAAATCCTAGAAGCGACAGCAGTATCCACCCCCCCCCCCTCCATGTGTCGACCCGTGTCCCCTATACCGTCCTATTTTCAGGATAAAATACGCCCGAAGAACAAGCTGAGGAGGCTGTGGCGATCCACTAGGTCCTCGCTCTGAAACCTCAGGTTAACGGCCTCAATTTTTCGGTGATCCACCAGCTGAACGAGTGAAGGAAGGAACAGTTGAGCAGTGCTTAGGAGTATCTTGGTACCGACGATCATTCGCTGTGGAAGATGATTAAGTAAGTGATAGAATTCCCCACTCCATATCCTCTGGTCACCCTGGCGAGAATCGCTCTCTCAGACTCCGAGAAAGCAGAAGCCCTGGCCGACAGTTTGGAGCTCAGTTTCAGTCGGTAGACGAATTGTCGGAGCTGGAAACCTTTGAGATGGTCAACAAGGCGTTGCCAGCGTACTCCTACGCTCCAGCAAACGCCCCTCATTTAACCAACGCCGCCGAGATTCGATGTCTCAAGGTTGGCAAGGCTCTCATCCGAAACGGAATACCGAATATGGCTCTGCAACATTCTCCCCAGCATGCGTTGCTCTTCCACTTATTGTTATTAAGCGCGGTCCTACGCACATAACACTTCCCACTGGCTTGGAATCTTGACCGAATGCTTCCTATTCCGAAGCCCGGAAAGTACCCAGCGCTGCCTTTGTCCCATTGGCCAATAAGTCTGCTCGACGATTGGAAAGCTCTTTAAAAATTCGTACTCACTGGCATCTTAAGTGTCGTAAGCGGAAGCTGGCTAATGCGCGATGAGCAGTTCGGTTTCCGACCCATGCATAGCACACCCCTGCAACTCGCCTGCTCCGTCGAATGAGTGACCAGGAACCTTGGCGACAAGAGGCTAACAGGCTCTGTTTTCCTGGTTGTGGCTAAGGCTTTCTTTGTCGTATAGGTCAATGGTCTCCTGTAGACTCTACCAGTCCCTAATTTTCCTTCTTACCTGGTAAAACGCATTTCATCCTTCCTGCGTGACTGGGATTTCTAAATGCTCTACCACATCCACTTGCCGTTGCACGCGGGCTGGCGTGGCACAAAATAGACTGATGCCCCCGTCCTGTTCGGCCTGTATGAAAAGGACATGCCTACGCCACTTCACCACGTTGAATTAACACTCCAGACGGATGTCGCGGCCATTGTAACTAATGCTTCTTGTCAACTATTTGGAATCTAAGTCTGCGACCTTTGAGCGGTATCTATAGGAATGAAGAATGCTATCAACTTCTCAAATAGCTTCGCGAGGCTCTGTGTTAGGGCTGGTAGGCGCATGCTGAAGCCCTTTCCTTTACATCTTGTCCGTGAACAGATCTGTTGGATCGACACACCCGTCGTCTTGTGGTGGTCCTTGATACACGGCTGAACTGGTCGGCTCATGTGGATCAGTTTAGGAAGAAAGCCTCCCAGAGGCTCTGCGCGCTGGGTGAGTTCTCCCTAACAGAAGAAATTACCTGTCAGTAAGAAACAAGTGTTCTGCTCTTCAAAGCAGCTCATCCACCCGATAATGGACTACGCATGCTCCGTCTGCAGGTCCGCTGCCCTTACCTGTGTCAGGACATAGCAAGTGCTTTAATCCGAGCGTCTTCGCATTGCCAGCTCTGCACCTTGGTACGATGGTGACATGCATATTTGCGAGGATTTGGGTGTTCCATACTTTGTCGACCACATCAGGGCCCGTACCTAGAGTACTGACTCAAATTTAGCTGGCGTGTTGAACCTCCTATTTCGGTAACTCATCAGGTACCTTAGCTGGCCGAAGGCTGACCCTAGTCGCAAGCTAATGACAACCGCGTTCAGCAGGCCAGTCAAGGCCGCCCATAAAACGACGGCCATTTCGACGAAACATAATGTTTGTCTGGTCACTTTTCGGCTACCCTGAGAATGGTTTTTCGTAGTTTTCCTCTGTTGTAAGGCTATTGCCAGGGTATAATGCAAAGAAGGAGCGCGCCCCGCATTCCTTCAGGCACGGCGGCCTTGCAAAAGTGTTAGCTCATCAGTGCAGGCCTTCAGCCCAAGCGACCGAACAACTCTAGGTTTAGTTCTCAGAAAGCCATCCTACCAAAGTATCATGCATGAAAATAATAAAGTGAAATTAAAAATAAGTAAAAAATAAGAAAATTCGTGCACCTTAAATGACTAGTCCTTAGTGTGAAAATTTGGAGGCCCACATCCAAGATGAAACCCCTTTTCTTAGGTGCAACTTCCCGTTACAAGTACATGGTGTCTGCCATTTAGTCTACCAGTGCGGATAGGCGCAGAAATTGCAAACATGACAAGGGACTCCGACTTGCCCACCACGCAAGCTTCTGTCCTTAGATAGGTCTTGTGTTGGTGGGCTGGTTGGTGAGAACTGCAGTACGGACCCTAAAAAGGGCTGTCACTGATTTTTGTCGTGTTCGAGTGCTGATGAGAAGTACTGCTGCTGCCTGGGCACTGAGAAGTGCCGTTGGCGGAGTATGGTGGGAGTCCCCCCACAAGACATACTGTTGACTTCGGGATTAAAGTCGGGCAGTACTGGGATCCGGAGGAAACAAATCCTTTTTATGGGTGTTAGTTCCTGCCAATGATATACCTAAGCCTACAATATTCGAATTTGGAGTTTGAACGAGCGTTCAGCCAATTACATATTGTGAAGTCAAAATTGCAAAGTATAATGAACGACACTGCTAAAGCAGTTCTCCTTGTGGGCAGTTGGCATTGCCGTTTAAGAGTGAGTTGTTGCCTTAATGAAGCACCGAAGATATAGTAATTTTTTTCCATTCAGATCATTCTTACTCAATTTATAGCACCAACTACGATTTGGAGAGTTAAATATAGATAAATATTAAAGGTATATTTCTGACATGTTTCGATACAAGTGTATCACATCTAGGGAGCATAAAAAGCCACGTTTAAAACCAGTTGCCAATGGTATGCTGCATTTACAAGGTTCTACAGTCTGTAGCAGCTCCAGTGTTGGTGTCACTTTTTTATACATAATTGACATCAGCAGGATCGATTGTGTGAGCTGCAGAAACTGGCTGCACAATTTCTGTTCTGCAAACAACGACAAACGCGTCGATTATAGAAATATAATGTGAGAGAAAAACGGCAAGATCCAGAAGAGAATCGAGAAATTTTCGTTCACTACGGCTTCGACTCTTGAGTACATTGGGTTATAATATTTTCTACTTGCGATACATTCTTTATTATATAGTTGACATTGCTTCATCACTTTTAATAAATTTCAACAGTTTTCATTTACTTAGTATGATTCTTGAATCCACAGGATATTTTCAGAGCGCGGCACCTCTCCCTACATAGCGGTGTCTACACCAGCTACGTCTCTCCCACGCGGCGAAGACAACTTCTCGTCGCCCTATACCGCGAAGACTTTCATTTCTGCAGCTATTTTGCATACAGCTGAGTAAAACAGAAAACTTAAATGTAATTTCTGTGAATTTGAAGCGAGTAGTGGTAATTTCATACTGACTTTTCGAGACAACCTATCGCTCCCATCTTTAGGGAAGAAGAATCCTTTTGGATGGGACCGATAGGTGGTCCGTATACGTCGGTAAGACGTTACCAGTACTCGCTGCGTAATGCACCAGAAGAGCGCAGTTCTCAGCATAGGTCATTCCGTCGTGTTTAGCATATTAGGCACAAAGTGTGAAGCAGACAATAACTGGTTTTATTGTAAAATATTATTTCTTTTATGTAAAATTGCTGCCGAATATGTCAACCCATAACAACAGTCATGAAGCAAGAACCTGTAAAGACTGCAGGAGAAGGCTTAAAATTCTTATTTTATGGAGGGGATGTCTGTCATACAAAATATATTTTTTAGAATTTTATTATTTATTAAAACCCACTTGACAACAGCCTAAATTATGTATTGTTTCACACACACACACACGTATATATATGCACATACATATATATATACATACACACACAGACACACACACACACACACACGTATATATAACAAAAATTGCACTATAATTTAAGCGGTTAGTTTTACAGCTTACTGTGTTTTAAATATGTGGCAAGCAAACAAGTCCACAAATATATCTGTACTACGTTTCCAGAAAAATTTTAACACTGCTGCCTTGCGCAATTTACATTATTTGAAAGTGGTTGTTATATCATTAATCAGATAGAGAGATTTTCTCATATTAAAAATATTTGATACAGCATGTTTTCCGTCTTACAATTGGAAGAAAAAATAATCCCGTGAAATTGCTGTCTAGGCCTCGCGGACCGCACACTAACAGTAACTGACTCCGAGTTTCGCATACGTCAGCAGTAGCAGCGGTTCTTGTTTTATCACAGACTGATTAAAACGAACTTTGCTATTTAATCTGTGATAAGCACTTACAGATACATATCTGGCCTTAAAATTGTCTTGTACTCTCTCTGTCAGGCTTACCGAATATCCAAAGAGCTTTCTTCCTGCAAGTTCCTTAGCTGTCTGTTACAAAGATACAGGTGGATAATGCGTTAGATATTCAGTGAAGATCCTGACTTTCTATTCCACAAGTCAGTACGTCGTTCTTACTTTAATCCCAGATATTAAATGATTACCCTCATTCCCAGGAGGAAAGGGTATCTCTCAACAAATGAGGAGCCTTGACAGCTCAGTCGATGTAGTAACTAGGTTGTAGGACAAAAAAGTTGCGGGTACGTGGTTCGATTACCGACAAGGGCAGGAGATTTCACTCTTCCCCGAAGTGTTCAGGCCGGTTCTGGAGCCCACGCGTCCTCCTGTTCAATGTGCACCGTGGTTTCCTTCCCCGGGATGAAGCGGCCGGGGGATGAATTTGACCATTCACCTACTTCCATTACCACGATTAATCATGAGTGGAGCTACGCTCCATTCCACCCCATACATGGGATAATTTCAATGTTTTCTGTGAGTGACTACAGGGCGTATCATACGCTGCGGATTTTCTCAATCATTTTTCTTTAGGTGAATCCATGCTTATAAACATTCTGCCGTCTTGCAATGATCCTTAAAATGCATAAAAGCCGAAGCGATATTTCGTCATGGCTGCACTGCCACGTGTGTCCTATGATGCAAGTCAGACCGCCGAACTTGTAATATTTGCAGTGTTGTCAAAATAAACGTTGTTATCAGAAATGAGAATGAGATTGTTGTGACTCTTAACACACAGGTTGTCTTTATTAAAGTTGCCATTCCTTGCATTTGTATATAAAAGAACGCCATCTAAATACTCAACCTTAATTAATACTAATATTAAAGGAGCATCTGCAACACGTTTCGGTACGAATGTGCTATCTTAAGGAACAACAGAATGAACAGTTTAAACAACAGCCTCTGGAAAGTTGTTATGTGTAAGATTCTTCGGTCTGTAGCCGCTTCGTTGTTGAAGTTCTTTAAATATAAAAGGGAAAACTGGACGAGTGATTACCCCCGACGGTGAGACCTCTACCTGACAACACACAACACTCACAGCAGACAAACATCAATGCCCACGGCAGATTTGGAACCCACAATCCCAGCTTGCGAACGGCCGCAGACCCACGCCTGAGACCGCTCGGCCACTGGGATCGGCGAAACAAGACAATAACCGTAAAAACCACGAAGTGGCGATGAGATCTGGCGACTTTGGTTAATACTACAAGGCTCCTAAATGAAGACGAGGGAGAATGTAACGTAATTGAATGAGAGGGTAACTTTACCGATAAAACTCGGCTGTGGGAAAAATAAGTAAAATATAAACATTTCGTAAACATGCAAAATTCTTGTGATTTCAGAAAAAAACTGTTTAAATGCCGATAAGAAATATACTGGTTTGTCGAGAATACAATTTGGAAACTTATGTAAAGATTTAAAAATGAAATTGTGTTCCCTGCAGAATATAATTTTAAGTTTGATAAAGGAGGCATATGCAAACGGATGTTGAACAATTGCAGTGTGTTTCAGTTCTAAAAGGGAAGTTTAGTAGCAATGGAATGCTAAGTGTTAGAGGTTTCGAAATTTTATGCAATTTACTTTGCCAAATGTGTGTTATGTTAGGTAGAACACATTTATGTGAACAATACCTCTCTGCAAGCGATACAAATGTTCAGAGAGGTCACGATTAACAGATTAAGAAATTTGTCACCCATAATGAGGGCAAAACCAAAGCTGAGTTTTAGATATGATGGTGATGATGATGATGATGGTAATAATAATAATAATAATAATAATGTGTACACAAAATGAAAATGTCAACTTTCTGTAAAGTTTTCTGCTTAGGCCTAGGATAATTGATCTTACATGTTTTACATTGAAATTCAGAAATACAGAAGATTATTTTATTTACGTTATCTGTGGCATCTTGTTATTTCTATATTTTTAAAACATCAATGCTTATTTTTAAAATGTTGTGGTCCAAGTTTATGTCTCGTAGCTGGTGCGGCCTATTTAAAGCTTATGTAAGTCTGGCATGTCTGATTTAAATCAGCAGCTTTTGATAAAACCTTTGCAACCCATCGGCACATCCTTGGCGACCAATGACTCGCATGAAGGACAGAATGAACTTCATTACATTTCTCGAAAAGGCAAGTCTGAATGAATGACTTAAGGTATAGACGTCTTTAAAATCTGAAAACTTAGTTTTGTACTTTAATCAACACAGAGAGGCAAACAAATACCGGACTGCATGCGTAATGCTGTCTGTTTTAAAACAGTTGCTTGGCACGTTTAGTACTCGCAAATGACCAATGCATACGAAATCCTGTAGTACAGAACATATATTTGGCAAGTGTGTACTGCGTCAGTAGGCATTTCCATTTATTCTATTTTGCTTTTGCACAGAGTAGCCTTGAAACCCAATAAGTCATTGCTGGTGCATCCCATGTTACCATTCCACTGCCAGTTTTTTCGTGACATGTATGAGAATGATATATGTAGGTAGGAATTCTTGCACAGTCCACACCCGTCGAATGGCAACGTGCCGGCTGGGCTGGACCGGGACGTGGGGTTCAAAATATGCTCTGTATTTGACACAGTAGGATTATGTTAGTTGATCGCATATGTTGTTGTACACCGTTGTTAATGTAGGCAACTTCGATTTCTTGTCACGCGTTATCGTGCTGGAATGACTAAGACATCCTTTCTGCCTGTCCATTCAAGACAGGTAGAAGTCATATCCGTGGCGGTGAAACGTTAACGCCGAGAACTGCATGAGACTGAGTGCCAGTGGACAATAGAATGTTTTGCGTTTGTGAATTAGCAAAATGGTACATGTGCAAGCCAACTTGGAAAGATCTTGTCGCTTTTTTTTTTTCGCATGAAGCAAGTTCCAAACAAGGATGAGGTAATAATGATAGGAAAAGAAAGGATTGCCATTGGTTGAAAATTACGTAAAACAGAAGGGAACAGTCACTGGGCCACGGTTCTTGGAGGCCACACTTCTGTGTGTAGGATTTGGATGACGTAACCTTGTATCAGCCTTATTGTTAGATGCGCCTACATATGTACGGGTACTCTTCAGCATGACGGGCCAGCTGGAAGACACGGGATGGTCCTCTGCTATTAGCACCTGGTTCTCCGCAGTTAATGCCTTTTAACCGTGTTCCTGTGAGTGTATGAACGACAAATCAGCACCTCTTGAAATGTAATGTGTCGCAGTTACTATGTTTTTCTGTATTGTCACTGCGGCTAGAGAGTGAGCAGACGTCTTAGAGGTCAGCAAAAACCACTTGTAACCAAACCTGTCCTGAAGTGGCAGACATTTACTGCTGCAGTTTTACAGAAAACCTTCGAGTAAATTGTTTCTTCTGCTAATGAGGGATATTGAGTGCAAAGAATAATCTGGAGCAGAAAACAGGTATAACAGCTGATTTTTGTGTTTGTTACATTCAAGGGTTAGAAAATGAAAGTGTGGGAGATACTGTAGCCATGTTAGCAGCAAACACACAAGTTGCGCCTCTTCAGGCTGTGATAGCATATAGAAGAAGCAGAGTTCCACTCATTTTTAACCTCGGCACTAGGTTGAGTTGAACCTGTAATGTTACGCCCGGACCACCTTTCCCCGCGGGCAAAGACTTGCGATACCCGTTGACTAGGAGGCTGGGTGGGCCCAAGAGCCAGTCGAGACATTTTTGGGAAGAGAAAATTCCATTCCCTCGACACAGAATCAAACCACGTATCGTCCACCCTACACTGACTACGTTCTTCCGGCTTTTCTTTTAGCAGCTAAAAGGTGTATTTACCACGCGCACTTTGGCGGGTGGTGGGGTCATGTACCTGGTTTCATACTTGTGGAAAACCATACCTACAAGTAAGAGAGAATAATGTAGTGCCGTTTGTAGCATAACGGCGGGAAGTCTTTTGTGTGCCTCTAAACATCAGCATGACTGTATTTATATTAACGGAGGACACTTCCTCAATGGGCGAGATGTGAAGTACGGTGTTTAATATTTGGATGTGGTCTTATGTGGTTTACTCTGCATGTAAAGTAGAGATGTTTATTTGAATTTGCAGTACCTTCTCTTTTTACGGCTATGGGGCGCACCCACCGCCTTTCAATGGATACCATGTTTTGAAGGGCCGAGGCGAGAAACTTAAACGCCCACCTCGATCGAATCCCGAGGCTAAGAAAGAGTGAATCTCTACCTCTGCTACCACATATTCCTTCGTGGCGTGGACAAAGAGAGCTGTAATTTACTTTACATTTATTTCTATTGTAAACATCAGTTCCTGCTCATTTCATTGCCTTTTATATCGTGTACAAAACGGCCAGATAATCCCTTGATTTCTGTTTTCATAATTCGCATGCCTGCTGGTGTATGAGTGACAAATTAAACATGTTCCTCATTTCGTAATGGAGTCTTTGTACATACTTCTGTTCAGTTAGAAGTCCTTGGAAACTGATCTCGCTTTGAACGAACGTATTAACGTTGAAGTATTGCTTTGCACACGCTTAGTTAGTAACCAACATTCCAAGCAGTAACGGTGCCGTGACCGCGTTCTTCTTCTAGGAACATGTCTTGATTTTAAACGTATTGCGGGAACCCCCCCCCCCACCTAGTCCCCCAAGTCTTTCGATTAACCCTTTCCTTACGCGGCGTAACGCTGCGTAAAAAGACATTCTAATTTATTTGATTTTTCAAATATGTGACTACTGTAGATAAAAAGAGTACAGAAAAATAACATAATTTCGTATGATGTCATCACAATTTAATCATGCTTGTATCAATGTCGAATAGGACCCAGCAGACACGAGACGTGTCCTGCCATGTTCCCGAACATTTAATATCTTAAGGTTGTCATAGGAAATATTTCGCTGGATTCTTTGGGTTTGCGTTGTGGAGAAGGGATTCATTATGTATGTTGCGGTAGACCTTTAGTTAATTTCTCAAATTTTGCATTTTTCTTTATCTCACGCTACACGAGTCCGTGATTGGGCCGTGATAGGCAGCTTATCGACCACTGCGGAAGAAAGGATATTGATAGTCATTTATAGGCGCGATCTTTTCAAGATTTTAGTTCATCTTGAATCAGAAGACATCTCTTTACTTTCACCCCATTTAAACCCTCATAAGTTTCCTAATTTTTCTGAAAATATCCGACCAGTATGAACCACCCCGGTGCAATTTTGTTTTATGTATAAACACAAAGGAAATGGAAGGAGGTTTCGTCTTCCTTCAGAGTAATCCCCTGTCACTGCAGCGCACTCTTATACACGTCTTTCTAAAAGCCACACAAAACACTCGTCGAAGAGTTTGAAAGGAATTGAAATTAATTTGGCCCTTACAGTCTTCAGGGCTCGACAAACTTCGACGGCGGTTTTGACTTTAGTACTAGAATGAAGTTAGCTGGGCCGAGGTCCGTTGATTAAGGTGGGTGGCTGATACCAATCACGACGATTCATTAACAAGCGCCTCACTATTACGGCAGGATCAAGGGCATTATCATTAAAGGGAAACCAAATGCTTTCTCTAGAAATCCGCTTCAATAATATTGCCAGCACCTCTTCATAGAATCGCTGTTCACTGTTTTTTTTTAGACCAAAATTCTTGATGAATCTTGTACGGCAAGATTCATATCACAGGTGTGATCAACGCCGTTTTTAATCCGGGCTTTTGCAAAAGAAACTTTCTAGACGTCGATGATAGTTTTGAGCCCCACGTCATGTTCCGGCGTTTTGTTCCATGACCGTTCTGAAAAGTACAAGAGTTATCTAAAGTAACGATGCATTTCAAAAAATGCGATTTAGTTCGAGTCTGGACGAAGTCTTCGATGGGTTTTGGCTGTGTGCTTCTGTTGCTCCTCCTTGAGACTCTGTGGAACGAACATCGCGGAGATAATCCTCTTTTCCCAAATATTCATGAAGAAATTTACGAATCTTTCCCAAGATAATATGCTTTTAATTCTCCATCAATTTTAGGTCATTTGACGATCTCTCGCCCCCAATTCACAACTTATTTTAAGTGATTTCTGATATAGAGTAGTTGAAGGCCACCCGGTACTTAGATCAACTTCAAGGTCCTCACGCTCAACTCTGAATGTTTCAAAACATTCGAATACGCGCGTAGGGTTATAGTTTATTTTTAGGCTTGTTCGCAAGACTGCGAAGAGCAACTACTAGCTTTGCCATCTGTCCGTCTGTCCATCTTTCCGTCTTTTTGCCCGCATGGAACAATTCGGCTCTTACTGGGCGGATTTTCATTAAATTTGATATTTGAGTATATTTCGAAATTCTCTCGTGAAAAAATTCAAGTCTCATTAAACTCCGACAAGAATATCGGGCATTTTACGTGAAGACCTGCGTTCATTTCGTCATAATATCTCGCTGCATTCTTCATAAAATGAGAAATGTTTTAGTCAAATATTGTTGCTCTATTTATTGTTCAATAACTTTTTCACGAAAATTGTGCCGTTTATGAAAAGTGCGGTACAGCCAGAAAGGCTACAGATGAAAATATAATAGGACCCATACACTTCAAATTTTGGGATAACTAAGGCTGCAAACAGGCACTCAGAATGTGTAATCGCCTAATTACTGGTTTTCTACGGCAGCAGTGGTTACGAGAACGCTCCTCAATATTTCATTATATGTACATTGCCTCTCTTGTTGTGTACAGTTTTAAGCATTTTGTATGTTTGTGTAGATGTTTTTTCGGGTTTGAAAACAAAAATTGATTGTAGTTCGCTGTTACATGACAACAAAAAAAAAAAAACCTACGCCCTCTGCTGCTACGGAAACTGAACTGAACTGAACTGAACTGAACTGAACCGAACGGATTGTTACAACTTTCTTTACATTAATTCCTGGCGGCTACAATTGATTTGTGCGCCATGGCTGATGGCATCATTCCCTAAATTTTACTCTTCGTCGTCGTAATTAATCTACTTATTAATCTGGGCATTAATAGATTAAGATAAAGTTTTTAATCCCCAAAAGATAAGGCAGTTTAACTCCTCAAATTCCAATGATAATACTGTATAAACACCACCTGTTGTTATCATTACAAGTCTCCAAATTTTATAGTGCATTTGTGTGTGCTATACACGTAATTCATAATTCGCAATATATTAACTGACTATTGCCCCCAGAAGCACTAATTAATTGGCCTCTAAAATGTACAATAATTACTTTATTGTGATGTAGAATGTAATGTAATTTGGATAGCCATTTTTTTTCGAGAGATTTTGCGAATCTTCATGTATGGTGTTCGCAGTTTGTAAGTGTAAAGTTAACATAACTTTCCACACACATGAATTTTAAGAGCAGTTGATGTTTTTAGATTGGTTAGCACTGCTAATTAGATCGGCTGATCCTATTGTATACTTGGTAGGCCTGTCGTCCTTTTATGGTCTGTCTCCCTGAACTTTTGAACCAATTAACACGATCACATTATTAGGTTTATTAAACTGCTTTGACGATGGTACGTTGCACTTAGAATTGTTTCCTGGAATTTCACCAATTTTTCCTATTCCAAAAAGAACTACTTGCTGAAGAGAATAGGTTGACCGAAAGGTAGGGGCACACTGCAAGCGTGTCGTTCAGCAATATCAGGTGCATGGCGGAAATGTGAATTTTATCAACCAAATGAAATTCATTTTGGCGGCGGCCGCACTGACCCGCCGCTTTCTATGTGATCCCTACCCCACCCGCTAGCAGAATGAACATGTTCGCTCCAGTCGCTCACTGCCAGTGAAATGCTGTAAGCTTCAGCAGTGCGTCGGCTCGTTTTGTGCTGATGTAAGGCGAAGTAACCAGTGCTGAGTTTCGTCGAAGACGAATGTGGGGCCCGACCATGATTTGCATCAATGTGCTGCGATTTTGAGGACAGTATGGCAGAACGTTGCTAAAGACACAGGGAAGAATCATGAGCTTGTAAGTTTGTTAAATAAATCTATACAAACCAATCATTCGATTTGCATTGTGACTACATAATAATTCATAACAGTTAAGCCAAATGTTTGTCAAGCGAAGGTATGATCTGGTGTTGTATAACATTTTGAGGCAAATCATAATAATTTTGCCATGACACAGATCTCACACTGGTAAAGTACGAGTAAATCTGAAAATTTTCTCTGACAGTTTGGGGCAGGAATTCAGAAAGGATGCTGTGGTGTTCGAGAGTGAACTGTCATAGTCCGCCTACTGAATTAGAGTCAGGTCCTTCGTGTTCCAGAATGAATTTGTGAAGACTGCATAGGGTTTTGAAAAATGAAGTTGCAATGCACTCGTTTGTCTCGATGCGTTTAAGTGAAGTCTGCCATTTAGCTCATAGTATGCTGCAAGTACATTTTACACTCCTTCGATCACAACCTGTAATTGAAAACAAGTTTTTTGTCTACCAAATTTGTAGCTCAGTACGGCCTCTTCAAGTAAGGCTACAACAGTTCTCCTTCGTCTCCCCACAACACAAACAGCACTTTTGAAATCATACGAGGTAGCTCTGAATCTGACGGAATATGTAGTTATTTTCTTTCCAGCAATCTATACAGGGAAGAACTTCCGAAATTTCCTCGTCACTTTGACGGCCCACATAAACTAAGTCAGCCGCAATCCGTTCGAATTTACTGTCAGTTACTGCCCGTAGCAATTCATAGAAAATGTGTTTGTTTATAAAAACATTGAACCACCATGGGCAGGGCAGTTAATTGCAGTGTGTTTGCCATCTGTGCACCGAACACAGTTCGGGAAATTCCACCGATTCGCAGTAATCTCAACTGTATTAATCCATATTTCTGTGTCTGCGATATCTTATGTAGCTCGACAGGTGTTTCTGTTTCTGAAACAGCTGCGTTATCCACTCGAAAATGCAGAGCTGGAGAGCGGAATGATTAACCAGAATCAAGGAACTTACAACATGCAAAAACGAATCGTTTAATATTTTGGTATTCGGAGTTTCGTCTAAAATATGCCAGTTTTTTTTCTCTGTTATAAAACCTCTACGAATAAAATTAATTAAGAATTTTGAGAGAATGTGAGGTCCACTCATTGACTAGAAATCGCTGTATTTACTCTACACTTCCATCAACAATAATTTTTGTGTTGAAACGTTTTAGTTAAAATAGTAAAAGCAAGATGGAAGAAACTGAGATATTAGGGTACTACGGAGAAGAGCTAAGAATTTGGAGAAACTAAAATCAGGCAGCGAAGCTGATGAAGCGACTGTGACTAGCTTATGGCCGCATTTTACTGTTACGTTCGTCCGTAAGGGTATTCTGAAGTCGGAGACGAGGTGTTCGAAATTAGGTGAGGAGGTATATACTCAGAACACCGAGTGCGAATTTAACCCTGTATGAAGCTGATGGTTCACAACTGACTACAATAGAATCTGATCCTTCAAAAGAGCCAAACCGCCCAACCTGGAGTGCGTCAGCCATTGAGATGTCTGCTCCCAGAAACAGGCATCTAGGCCTAGAAACAGTGAGTAATATTATGACGAATGAAGAACTTATTTCTTTCGAGACGTAGAATTTTGAAATTTTGAAAAAAGAAGGAGCAGCCGAAAAAGATGAAGATTTATTGCATTTGAAAAGCCTATTATCGCACATAAATTTTCTTAAGAAGAATTGGCCTGCGCTTGAAATTTCAAGAAATAATCATTCAGGACCTGACAGAAATGGAGAAGTCCACACGTCTTCCAGCCCAGTCAATGTATCCAAATTTAATTTCCAGACGAAAGACATGGCTTACAGTAATTGGGACTACGTGTCCTCGACATGGTTATATGGAGTGAAATGTAATGAAACTTAAGCAGTTTCTTAATACAAGTAGTGTACGTAGAGGGGACAACCCGGTGTTAATCTTCGGGGCGATCCAACAGTGTGTGTAAGTTTCAACCAGTCGTTCTTCAGCAGTTACCAGTTTCCGAAGATTGTTTTCCTTTCTTGACAGATTATCCTTTAGTCTCTCCAACAGAAGATCAAATGTGACTGTTCAGATAAGTCAGTATTCAAAAAACTCTTCACCAAATTTTCATGCGTCTTTGTATGGATGAAACAATTGTCCAAAAGAATTCCTACAATCATTTAATTCATGCACAAAATACAAGCCAGCAAATAGAAGGCAAACTTTAAGTCTGCTTTCAAACAGTACATACTTCTTCGATAGTTTCGTGAGAGATATCCCGTCTCGTTACACGCAAGCTAACCAACACGTTACTCGCGATATGCGGTGTGCAGTCACCAGCTTCCCGCTACCTGCTGTGTGTACCTCCAAGCACCTAATGCACAAGCAACACGCTTGTAGGCGGCTTTACTCTATGGAAGGTAATGAAACCTTGGAATAGAGACAATTCTACAGCCATCATTGCATTGTGGGCAGATGATGGATGAAGGGGTGGGGATATGTGCCACTTCCGGTTTGATGAGAATTGCTTCCAATATGCAGTTTGAAGACCTAAAGGGACCATAAGGGAACCTTTATGTAGATTAATTATAAAGAAGTAGATTTTCAGGATAGCCGGATTCAAGTGACTAAGGGTATGATCCGGCTCTTGTGATTACTTTTGCATCCTTAAAAGTTTGGGATTCTCGTGACCAGCTCAGCAACTACAAGCTTCTCAATAAGGATCTTTCTTCTGGGAGTTGGAACTTTGGATGGGAGTAAACTTATATTTTCTTCAGCTAACTACCCGAACAAAATGAAGCAACCTGCCATGGGAACTGAAAAGTTGGTAGCCTGTAGAGGGTCCTGGAACTTTGTTTGGTGCGATGATATATTCCCAACGAGCATTTAGCTGTCATTAAGACCATTTGTTTTGTAGTCTAAAATGCCATGCTATGGTGCAGTTTCTGTACTTTTCCCTTTCACGAAACCTTGTGACTGAGTTTATTTGCAGATTACTGAGCGTTCCGCAAAGCAATGGCCAGTAATGAGGACTGTATTCTGTAGGTCATTTAGAGAAGTCTGATAAACCGTAGTTCGTTTAGATAACATTATCAATTAAGCATTGACTTAGAGTAGCGCCTATTAAACATTTTCTCGTCAGCTGATCTTTATTATCTTCATAAGAAATATTACAACACTGTAACTTCAAGTTTATTAAGCACATGTTCCGAAAGCTCACCATCAAACTGCATGACTTTACGCGACTGAATGTTGCCACTTCATGCGGCCCAGCTCGTTCAGATAACAACGGAGATACCATTTGTAATCTCTACTAACTGGTCCTTTTTCGACCATATCGCAGTGATACACGACCTACGTCATGCAAGTGGACAGAAAGAATTCTAATGGCTTCAAACTGGGGACCGAGCAGGCCATTTATTCCGATCCTTCTTTCAAAATTTTCTTTCAACCTTTGTTACCTCTTTTCCGAAGCATGGAGGTGCCTGACCATTTTGTAGCCACATTCGTTCTCGTGTTATAAGAGGTACGTCCTCTAAATGCAGAGGTAGCATATGTTCCGGATAGTTTCTATAGTGCTGATCTGTTAAATGTCCCTCGATAACGTGGTCCAGTCAGGTTACTAGCCAATACATGGGTCTCCAACCTTCGGCCCGCGGCTACATTTAAAAGTTATGTACATAATATAAGAATTACACAAACATTTAGGCGGTTGGGTATACCAGTTATTGTTATTTTTCCGCGCGAGGACCACGAACCATCCCAAAAGAACGGGTATGGCCCTGCGCCATAAAATTTTGGGCGTCCATGGCCTAATACTTCTCATCACACGTTAACTAAAAATCTCTGTTGGAAATGGCATTATGTTACCTCATGTGGAGTTTCGTGTGTCCAGCCGTGCGAATTCCTTGTGTTTGTAATATTAACCCTGGTAATTTGAGCCTCATCTGTGAACAGTATTACTGACAAAACAACTCCATAAGGAAGAGTATTTCTTGAGAAGCTAACAGGTGCTTAGCTAGTCAAGAAATTCCCCACATACTGTGGAACCCAAAGGTTAATTTCCGCATTCATAAGAGCCCGCCTCCTGTCTCTATCCTGAGCCAGATCAATCCAGTCCACGCCCTCAATCCCTCTTCCTGAAGATCTATTTTAATATTTTCCTGCCATCTACGCCTGAGTCTTCAAAGTGGCCTCTTTCCCCGGGTTTCCCGCCAAAACCCTGTCTGCACCTCTTCTGTCGTCCATACGTGCTACTGGCGCTTTCCATGTCATTCTTCTCGGCCTTATTACCCGAATAAATAAGCTCCTCGTTACGTAGTCTTCACCAATCCCGTGTTACCTCTTCTCTCTTAGGCCAAAATATCCCCCTCAGTACCCTATTCTCAAATACCCTCAGCCTCCGTTCCTCCCTCAATGTGACCGACCAAGTTTAACACCACACAAAACGACAGGCAAAATTATTGTTCCGTATATCTTAATCTTTAAATTTTTGGATAGCAAACTGGAAGACAAAATATTCTGCACCGTATGATAGCAAGCAATCCCTCACTTCAGTTTGCTCTTAATTCCTTCCTGACTGGAACTGTGATTCGTTAAAATTGTTCCCAAATATTTCAACTGTTCCACCTTTTGAAAGGATTTATTTCGTATCTTTATGTTGTGATTTTGTCCTACATTCTGCTCTCGGGACATGACCATATACTTAGTTTACTTAGTACTTACTGCGATCGCTGTACTACAAATCGGAAGGTCGCTGGTTCTATTCCAGATGGTGTCACTGGAATTTTTCATTGACATAATCTTTCCGATCGCACCATGACCCTGGTGTCGACTCAGCCTGTAACAGAAATGAGTACCAGGAGTATTTCCTGGGGGTAAAAAGCGGCCGGTGCATAAGGCTGACAATCTTACCACCATCCTGGGCCATTGTCACGTAATCTGGGAACCTTAACTTCCTGGAACCCTCTGGGCACTTCGGACCTATAATGGGACTGATTTACCTTTACTTACTGCGAGACCATTCTGCTTACTACCGACTAACAAAGCTTCTGTGTTTTTAATTTTAGCATGGACGCTTCCTCCCAGTATATTAACATCATCAGCTTAATCTAGAAAGAGATGTGTATTATTTAATCTCCAACCCTCCTGGTTTACCTGAACCCTCCTAATGACGCACTCAAAAGAAAAGTTTAAAAACAATGGCGATAAAGCATCTCCTTGTTTCAAATAATTCTGAATAGGAAACGTGTCCCACAAATGTTTGTCTACTCGGACTCTGCTATAGATTTCATTTAGACACATTTTTATTGGCTTTACTAGTTTGATGGGAATACCAAACTCATTTAGAATATTATGCAAGACCTTCTTCCTAACTGAATCTGGCTGTATTGATGTTTTGAAATAGCTGACATGCTGCCTCTTTATATTCCCCCCTTTTTTTCTGTCTCTCAAGTATTTGACGAATGCAGATATATGATCAGTTGCTGACTTACTACGTCGAAATCCACACCAGAGTTCCCCACTAATTTCCTCTGCATAAGGAATTAATCTTGACAGCAAGATGTGGATAAAATTTTGTATGTAGTTGGCAGAGTGATATGCCTTTATAATTACTACAGTCACCCTTCTTATAAATAGGCAATTCCTTTTTTCCAATAGAATTAATAAGTTTATGAAACTCGGAATGATTTGTCCTGCCTCCTGCTTTAATCATTTCTGCTGGAATTTGATCAGTACCTGGTGATTTGTGTCTTTTTTTAGCTTTTCAATAGCCATCTAAATATCAAAGTCACTGGGCTCGAGCACTAGTGGCTCTGCTGTCTGTATTTCAGTCTGACTAACATCATTAACTCCATGTATATTCAATACCTGAGAGAAATATTTTCTCCGCCTAGCCGAAATACTGTGGGCATCTGTAACCAAGCTTTCTCATTGTTACTATATCATTTCGAGACCGGTAGCCCTAAATAAAATCATTGACACCCCTATAAAATCTCTGATATTCTTGATCTTAACGTTAGTTTCAAGTTCGTCGATTTTATCTTTCAGATATTCCTTCTTTTTGTTCCTGAAATGTTTACAAGCTTTAGGCCTTACATTGTTTAGATTATCTATTTTGCTTTGTTTTGGATCCTGTAATGCCTGCGGTTTAGTCCGCTTCCTTTGGCCTAAAAATCGTAAACAATCTCCATCAAGTCATGGTTTATGCTGCTTCAATTCTTACGGATCTAGACTCTATATAGCTGAGGTTTTGATGTTCTCTTTAATGTTTTCTCAAGCCCTATTTATGCCCTTGCAATCATTTAAGTACTCCAAAGCTGCAAACCTATTTGAGATCTTAATCTGATACTGCTTCCTAGCCTCCAGTTCCCGTAGCTTTTTGAGATTCAATCTGCCCACATCATAGTACTGTGCTATTTGTTTACTTACCTCCAGTCTTTCCCTAACTTTTGCAACCACCAGCTAGCGATCAGTATCACAGTCAGCTCCCCTGAAAGTGATTATGCAATGACAGCTGGCATTGCATAATTCTTTGTTGAAACACAGCGGAACATTCAACTTTAAAATGACCCTTTGAAAGATCGTACATCAAGTATACTGGGATGTTATCTCATGTTTACCAATACGTGATCAATCTGATTGTGAGTCTTTCCATTAAGAGGGGTCCAGGTGTATTTATGAATGTTTCGGTGCGGGAACATCGTGCTATTAACAACTAGTTTTTGTCATGTGTTCACTATTCTCACATCATTATCATTACTATCCTGACGTGGACACTCTTTCCTAACTATCGGTTTGAAAATATTCTCTCTCCAAAGTTTAGCATGAAAATCTCCTAACAGAATTTTCATATTGTGCTTAGGAAATTAATGGAAACCCTGCTGTAATTCCATGTAAAATCTGTCGTTTGAATCATCACTTTTCGCCCCAGTTGGTACATGCGCATTCAGAACAAGCGACATCTCAGAACTATATATGACATACTATGGCTAACAAACTCTACTCGCTTAACTGCTGATGCTATTCTACCTTGTACATAATATCCTGGTCCCAATTGATGATTTCCATTTCATTTCCATGAAAAAAAAGTATAATCCACTGGTCTTACCGTAACCCATTTGTCTCTTTAGACCTATTATATCTAATTTATGCCTTGCTAATTCCCTGTCTACTCTCGTGACCCTGACGTCTACAGGCTTCTCACATTCCACATGCCAAAACTCATTTCCTCTTTACATTGCTAAGGTTGCACCAAAGGATCAGTGCAAGCCCAAGCAAATGTGAACGTTTCGTAACGTGGCAAATTTTTACGGTGTAGTCCGCCCAACCCCCCATGCTGGAGGACCACCCCTTGTCGGATGTCCGCGACTGCTTTTTAACTAGATTCTCATCTACTCTCCATATTGGAGGCCGTTCCTCCATTCGCAACCTGAGGACGTGCCATGTTATGGGGACGGATTCATTTGCAATTGCCGTGAACGGAATATCGGCAGAATTTGTAGCCGTGGTTGCGAACTTTCATAAAATTGAATGTGGTTAGCGTAATTTTTCCGGTAAAAATCGTTGTAAGCTTGGAAAGTGATGCGAATAGAAACCTTCATGGTATAGACTTCTCCATACCTGTGTCTGTGCTACAGGAGTCGTCTGAAAATTCTGCATGTACGTGTACTTGTGCTTCTTTGCACTCCTGCCAGAACGTCACCTGCTAACCGCCGTTGTTCACTTCCTGCATTGTTCGCGGGAAGGAACCAGAATCTCTAATAAATCTGTGTGGGGTTCAGAATTTTAGAGATGTGGAATTCTGCGATGTGAGTTAACTCGTCGATAGTCCACAATAGCAGGCTGTCCTTTCAGTTACAGAAGCCATATTCGAAACGCATGACGCCATATACTTCATTTTTAAGTGTCCGCACTTCGACTACCCCATCGTCCTGCACTGCCACTTTGTACACGCAGGAACTCGATCGAGTAACAGCAGTGCCAGCTCCTTGTGCTAACGCGTGACTTGATAACGGCGATGCAACGAAACATAGTTTTAAAAGCTTTTTGCTCCAAATAACCCATAGATTACGTTTTTCTGCTTCTGTGCCCGATAATGCACCAAGAGGGGGTCCAGCGCCCCAGGCGAGCCCATGTATGTGTGCCCCCAGGAAGTCATGAGAGGGGATTTATGTCTTCCGAGATACGATCCGGTGTCGACTGATAAGATTTCCAACATTTCAGAGGATCTTACTGCTTTCTTCTTACGGGTGTAAGTGATCCGAAGGCCACTTGGGCTCCGAAAATAATGATGGTATGCCTGTCCGAAATATTAGTGACCGTTGCATGGAATTTCTGGTGCCCGATGGCTTTCAGGCGAACGTCTAATTCTCCTAAAGAGTAGCGCCGGCCCTAACCAAAATATTTCCATTTGTTTCCATCCCTGGAGGAGAGAGCCATATGGGGACGAAAATAAATAAATTAAAAAGGAAGAGAAATGATTCTAAAACGTGAACGGCCGTACAGGCCAAATTTCTACATTTTATTCTTCTAGCCTTGAAAGTGAGTGAATTACAAGTGTCTTAAGGGAAGGTTCTTAGGAAGATGCTTAAACTTACGGAGGCGAAATGAGCAGTTAGGACATTACGAAATAGTATTTTATATAGAGCGCCTGTGCATTGTACCAGCGGTGAATTTAATAAGCTACTTTGAGCGGGGCTTAGCCTGTAGCCGAGGCGAGACAAGGAATTTGTAGGGAAATTTGGTGGAGATAATTGTTGGAATACCAGGCTGAAATGTGAGTACAAGAAGTGGTTTTAACTAGTTCAGAACTGTATCTAACATCGGAGTTTGTGTTTAAAACTTTGCGTTTGTCTCAGTCATATCATATATATATGTTCCACTATTTGTTGACATGTAGACACGTGTCTTTCGCGCTGTGTTAAGAAAGAAACGTGTTTTTAAATACCTGTAATAATTTACCTTTTAGTGAAGTATGTTTTGTTGGGACACACTTTTTAAAAATCTTTGTGTGATACATTGACTATTACTGGCAGCTGTAACATTGCGCGGTGAAGTATCATTTGTGTGCAGTCCATCAGTTCCCTGCTAGCCCAACTTGACATAGCCAACAGGCATTTTCATAGGCCGTTGTTCTTACTCAAAAGTGTAATTTGTGTTTCAGGTTACTTCAAGACTGATGTGTGATAGTCCGAATGCAGTCGGAAATGCTGAACGCAGCGTGACATTCATGGATGTTATGTGATATACATACTGACAGCATTTTCGTGCAGCAAGATAATCTTTGATATTGCCGAGCGAAAATTTTTCGGTCTTGATAACAAAACAGCTGTTTATTTTACTTCCTTTTGATACATCCAAATCCTTGCACGTAAAGGTGACTGTGAAATTTAGTCCATCTCGTAATAAGTAATTACCTCGTAAAACCTTACACTGTGTGGTACTAGAACACTTGGATGGCGTTCTGTGGCTTCGCCTGACAGTGCTGTGCCTGTCCTCCGGAATGCGTTTGAACGGTCGACATGGAACTTCTGGAGCGACAGAAACAATTTCTGAAAGTCGAGACGAATTTGCTTCATCTTCAGGAGTAGGTGAGTGTATTTGAGTCCTGTTCATGGTATTGTATCTGGACACTTTTGGAAGTGCATGTTATATGTTTAAAAACTTCATTAAAACAGGTATTGTCGTGCGGAAAGCAAGTGGGTTGATATTGAGGTGCTGCCTACAGCAGGTTGATAGAACAGTAAGGATGGTTTATTGACTGCTCGCAACTTTGTCAACGATTCAGACAAAACTTGCGTCTATGAATACAAACATGAAAGTGCCCCTGAGGCTTGGAAAATAAATAATCTTATGTAACGTTATAACCACTTGATCGTAAAACCTCAAATGCCAGCGTGGCTTAAACATATTTTTTAAATGAGACAGTGCGACTCCTTCAACAACTGTATCTCCCGCACTGCGTTCAGGGTTAAGCAGTCACTTAAGATTATACACATATGCACTCGGTTACCATCACTAGACTTCACTGATATTAATGTTAATTAGTTATGTTGTTATGGCAACGTATTTCAACCAATCATGATCATTTTGAGGTCACCCAGTGTCACAAAATGTGGAAATATTACTGTTTTATTAAAATACTAATTAAGTAGATCGATATTTCAATCTTGATAGTATACATCTTCCGTGCAATAGATATACACCAGTAAGTTCTTTTACCAAAAAAGTGCACAACATATTTCACATACCAACACACACACACACACACACACACACACACACACATATATATATATATATATATATATATATATATGGGAAATTAATCCTACAGGTTTCTGTTAGTTTTTATAACCATCTTCAGGGAGCAGTCAACTTCAGGAAGCACTGATATACAACGGATATATATGGAGTCAAAATGTTATTTTGTCAGTGTTTATTGGTAAGATACATTGTAAGTATGTCATTACAATATGTGTGGTGTTGGTAATATACACCGATTAAAATTATACGACTCGTATTCAAATGAATTGCATCCAAACGTGAAACTAATAAATTCACTTCTAACGTGTCGAGTGGTAATTCATCATACCGTCAGGCTGTGTACGGAATGAACGGGCACCCTGTACAGAGTATCATGCTGATGGTGACATTGTGTACAGTAGCAAAACCTGTTTTTACCAATTGTAAGTACAGTACATAACAAATACGTGAACTGTGTTATACAGCAAATAACACATTGGGACTCGCCAAATATACACGAATTTGGAATATTTTCCACGTGTAATTTCACCTACCGAAAACTAATAATAAAATATAATGATTATTAACGGATATTACCTCTATACCACACGTCACTACGAACTAAAGGAATCCTCCAGGGTTGTCTGTAAGAAACTATTTAAAACTACATTATATTAATATACATATTTTAACATTATGAGTAATATATCATATTTTATTAATAGTCTTGTTAGCAGTAACAGAGTGACAAGCAACATGTACTATATAAATTATAAGATTGAGATCTGAATCTATTTAACACATGTTTCATGCATTGCCATATTTCCACTTCTTTGTGATTCTGGTTGGCCTGGAGGTGACCATAATTGGTTCAAACGTGTTGTCTTATTAATATGTCTAATTATTATTAATATAAATAAAGTTGTGTTGGCGGTAAACGAGAACTTCTTGGTAGAATTGTACAACACAACGGGATTCGTAACATTAAATATGTCGCGATACATTTGATAGTGTTTTGTTCCTTCGTGTTCTGAGCGTAACACGTGGCTGTCACCTGCCTAGTCAACATCTTAAACTCTTGCGTATGAGTGCACGGGAAAAATTGTAATATTCATATGGTGTAAATAATATCAGTTTGTTAATTTACTGATGTGACCTACCTGAATACTAATTGCTACCACCGTCACGTAACATTATCTGCATATAAACTACCTGTCCTACTGGTGTTGTTTTGTTCTCTGTGGCGCAACTGCACTTTTCGGCCAAGGTCGTCTCATGGTTCAGGTTTCTAGATCACGCACAGACACATCACACTCGGTAGGACTCCTCTGGATAAATGATCGGCTCCTCGAAGAGACCTCTTGTCTGACAAAACCCAACATCCACGAGAGACAGACATTCATGCCCCCGCGGGATTCGAACTCGCAATCCCAGCAAGCAAACAGCGACCGGGATCGGCTGTCGTACGAATACATCTGTATACAACTTCGGTTAGACATTCCAGCATAGTGACCTTTGAGACAGTTTATGTGCATATAACGCCATGAACTGATTTTATAATCAGTGTCCCTGGCTGGCATTGATGACCGGTTTCTCCTGTAACACAGGATGTGGGTGTGGGAGGAATGGTTTTTAATTTACCACAGGCCAGTAAGTTACCAGAAAAGTTATATACGTAGCTATAATTGATCCAAAATAGGATTCCGAGGCCTCATGATAAGTGGAAGCATATTCCGCTTGGGTAGGAATGAAAGGTGTAAAATGGAAACTCAAACATTCAGCGAAACAGCACACGTATAGAGCGAGTCTAAATTTGGTTACAACGACATCGGTTGATGTCTAGAGCGTCGTGTGCTGGGTGGTACGAATTAATTAATATAATGAAATGTTTAATCTAAAGGCGTCGGGAGATTCACAATTATAGCAGAGAAAGTTGTGTTTGTTCTTCCTGAATATTAATTGTAATCAAAGTTTAAAATAAAACATGATGTGGGTTTTAAATTATATGCCTCCGGGACTGTATTTTATCTTCAGGTATTTTTCCTCGACTGTTACTGTACTGTTAATTATTTAGAACCCTTAGGCTGCGTTAGTATTAACCCCCCCCCACAAAGGATTAACTTTAGAGTTTCTCTGGACAGTTTCTGCATATGAACTATTAGTATTATTCTGGCATCAATAAACATCAGCAGCTGTTCTCATGACTTTAGCAGTTCTCATCAAACCGTATTTTTGTTAATTTGCCCATTAATATATCACTATTAATGACTGTATATTCATTTATTCATAAAGATCACTAGGACGTGTTTCAGCCAGTAATTGCGGCCATTATCAGGTAGTGCTACAGTTATATAAAGAGAGGAACTGAGGTAGAGACACCTCTTGTGGTACTAAGGTACCACAAGGTACCACTGACCTCAGTTCTCCCTTTTTATATAACTGTAGCACTATCCGATAATGGCCGCAATTACCGGCTGAAACACGTCCTAGTGATCTTTATGAATAAATTAATATACAGTCATTAATAGTGATATATTAATGGGCAAATCACCAAACTTACATTGATTGAACAAACAAATCGGGATTACATTATCCAAAAAAAAAAACCTCAGCAGTAATTATCCACTGAACAATCATCAGTAACTGTCTCTTGTGTCAACAACTTCTGCACAATAACCTTCAGCACTGAAAGGTACCACACTACATTATCGACGTAATACCTTTGTACAATGTACGAAAAGAATAGAAAAGGTAGTGTTAAAAACAAACACATAAACATTAAATCGTAGGAAATCATTCGTGGTTAGCACAGGAGAACAGGCCTTCTCTGGACTGCCTCTAGAACGTACCACGTTGCAGTCTTTTAGGCGCGTTGGCAAAATTGCGAAAAGCGACTATTAGCTTCCGTTATGTCTTTCCGTCCGTCGCATCGAACAACTGGGCTCCCACTGGACGGATTTTCGTGAAATTTTATATTTTAGTGGTTTTTTTAAATCTGTCATGAAAATTCAAGTTTAATTAAAATCGGACAAGAATAAAGGGTACTTAACATGAGGACAAATAGACATTTTTTATAATATCTGGCTCAGTTATTCTTAGAATAAAAAATATTTCAGGCAAACGTTGTAGAGAAATTCGAAACACGCATTTTAAGTTCTGAAATCTTTTTCGAAAATCGTTCCTTTTATGACATAATGTGGAAAAATAATGTCGAGGTGGGCAGGCCACAATGACATGGTGCATACGCATTGCATGCTGGATACCTAAGGCTACAAATACACACTCAGGTTGTGTAATACACATTGGTCTTCCACGGCAACAATGGTTGCATGAACGCACCTCATTGTTACATTATACATACATTGCATGTCTTGTTCATTAACTGGTATGATACGTCCATCACTTCACAACAACACACACTGTCCCACTATCTCTCGTACAACATCCCAGGCAGAAATGAAATGAAAGTACTGTGTTCCATTAAAAACATCACTGCCATTGACTCAAAACAAGTTCAACATAAGTGGCCTACTCAGCTCAACATAAGTTGCCTACTCAGCTCAACAAAGCCCTTGTTAGCAAGAATTATTATTACATCAACTGTATTACTCGTCACAGTGCCTTTCTGTAACCCATAACCTCGGCACATGCCAAATACCGTGAAATAAAATACCCATTAATTACATTAAACCGACTCTCTTGAATGCATGTAAAATGCTCTAGTCGCGTAAGGGACCTCTGGCCTTTACAGTGCACAGCAGGGTAAAGTCAAACATTTCCAATGTTTTCAGTGCTCCTTCGCTCCGTCATCTACTTAAATGATGGCTTCCAACGCGACTGATCCGATCGAACTGTTCGCTCAGTGGAATGCAGTCCACTCCCCGAGTCGCAAGCGCCAATCTGGCACTGAATCACTGTTTCTTGAAACTTGGCACGGCCCCGGCATACACCGGTGAAAGGTACAGGGCTTCATCACCACCAGAGTTACCAGTTACACAACGCAGTTCACACTGAGCACCATGTCGCACAACTGCCTGCAGTGCATTGGCCCTTTTCTATGTCACCCATTACAGACAACACGCGTCTTCTTTCTTATCGGTGTTTGACGCACACCTGCATTAACGACCATAAAAAACCCAGGGCACTTGCCCCTGCGTGCACGCAAACACACACACACACGCACGCACGCACATCTTACGGGTTGTCATATCACTGGACATCAACTACACCACAGCAACTACGCGCCAGCGGTCTTACCCTCTCTGTAGCTAGAAGTGTCTAACAAAACTGTCTCGTTCTGCCAGTGGCTTAATTCTTCTCCTGCTAACCCCCAGTCCGTAGTGCTTAACAGCACTCACACTGGCAATACTGAATGGCGTAGTTGGGCATTGTGACGCCCGGGACGAGAAATCACAATGGTCTCCGGTGACAGAAATTACGAATATGACAAAATTCACAATTATATATTGAGTCTCCTTTTGTTTGTCTCAGTAACTTAAGTTGATGCGGAAAATAAAAGGTTTTCATTTAAAATATTCATTGTAACGCCCATTTTGCTCCTTCTTCCCGTTTGAACTCTGTTGCCCAGGAGGGCCGCAACACTTTCCCTCCCCCAGCTACACTCGTGCTGACACGAACTTAGATGGACCGCTTCCTAACGAAAAGTAACAATACATTGGCATGTGGTCGGACCAACCACGTAACTTGTGACGGAAGGAAACTAAAAGAATACTGCAGAATACGGTTGGACGAGAAGTCACCGTACGACTATGCAAAGGAAAATAAAACGACTTAATGTTCTGGTTTTAAAGGTTTTAACGGATCATGTCGCTCATTTGCGACAACAGTGTCACAGCTCCAAATGTATGATTTTTTAGGTGAGACTTTTAAAGGGTTTGAAGTCCTATAATTTTCTAAGAGTGCAACGACGTCACAACTGCTCTCCAGCGGCGAGTTTTGCAAACTGCGTTATGACACTCTACCTGTTAAAAGTGGACGTGCAAACTTTTCTTTCTATACGAACAACTCAAAAATGTCAAATTTTGAATTGTGACATTCTTGTCGCAAATTGGCTATGTATGATACAGAGAAATCATTGGAGGTTTGATAATATCAGACACCGGCAGCTACTCCACTGAAGAACGGTTGATGCGTAAAAATATAATTTAATAAAATGTCCAATTCTGTGTGCTTTTGAATAGGGGTAGATAATTTCTGGCCCGCAGGTAGTATGTATTACGAACAACTCGCTTACGTTGCTGACAAAATGAAAACAATTTATTCTGTGTTGGCGGATTCTGTTGTCTTTTAAACGAGGAGAGAAATATTTAAAATTGTGAGTGTTACTTTCACACGAGAATTCGTAGTTCAGTTACAAATACAAAACTGAGCAATTTGAAAGACATGGTGCTATCCGTTACTTTAGACATTTCTGGAAACTGTCGTTATGCGGGAAATGAATGAACGTGTGAACAGCACGTAGTCATGCGTGATGCCAGGTTTCCGCCGCGAAGTACGCGTACCAACATACGCAGAGTAATATCCCACAAGAGCGCACACCTCAGCAGATGGCGGCTGACAAGTAATCAGCGACTTGGCTACTTGCACAGTGCGTGTCTTCGGTGTTCCATAGAATCCGTGACGGACGTAAACTAGCAAAACTGCTAATATCACTGCAACAATCCAGTGGCGAATTCTGATTCGGAGGTGCCCCCCCCCCCGCGACAAGAAAATAAAAGTTGATCATTCAGAATTGTCTAAGCATGAGTAGCAAATAATAATATATACAGATATTGCCTTTTGTTTTTTATGGGTGTGAAACATGGTGGCTCACATTGAGCGAGGAAAGTAGGCTGAAGGTGTCTGAGAATAGGGTGCTGAGGAGATTATTTGGGCCTAAGAGGGACGAGGTAACAGAGGAGTGGGGGAAACTACATAATGAAGAGCTGAATAATTTATACTCCTCACCCCATATGTTCGGGTGATCAAATCGCGAAGAATGAGATGGGCCGGTTATGTAGCACACATAAGGGAGAGGAGAGGTGTACACAGTGTTCTGGTGGGGAAACGTGATGGAAAGATACCACTTGGGAGACCTAGGCGTAGATGGGAAGATAATTTTAAGATGTATGTTCGGGAAGTTGTATGTGGGAGCATGGACTGGGTCTAGCTGGCTCAGGATTGATACAGGTGGCAGGCACTTGTGAATGCGGTAATGAAATTTCGGGTTCCATAAAATGCGGGGAATTCTTGACTAGCTGAGAACCGGTTAGATTCTCAAGAAGGACTGTGCTCCATGGAGTAATTAATAATAATAATAATGAAGATGAAGAATATAATAACAAAGTCAACAGACAATGGTCCCAAAAAGCCTTGCATGGCCGCCATCCGTATGACCTCAGCCAACAATAAGTTGACACAGAAACGTCGAACATATGGCTGACAAATGCGCATTTGTTCGCCGAAACAGAGGGCTTTTTAACAGCAATACAGAACCAAGTCATACTAACACGAAACTACAAGAAATACGTCGTATATCTTGGAGTGGCCGCACACCGGTGAGCTGTGCAGAAGTTGTGGAAAAGTATCGGAGACAAACCAACACATTACTGCAGCATGTGTGCAACTAGCACCTACCGTGTGT
>Ga0131853_10003093_pt1 | contig 29859 bp, 18 predicted proteins | sample TergutLab28metaG_FD_92764 | JGI IMG/M metagenome (GOLD analysis project Ga0131853, IMG submission 92764) | Labiotermes labralis P1 segment gut microbial communities from Petit-Saut dam, French Guiana - Lab288 P1 (version 2) (version 2) | ecosystem: Host-associated > Arthropoda: Insects >... | reverse complement strand
TTCACGATTTCAAAGCCCAGCTCGCTATCCATCTCCGTCGTTCCAACAATTACCCGATGCGTCCGCTCAACTGGAAAGCTCCTATAGAACTCATCAATGTCCAATATGTTTGACTTTCCTACAAAGAAGGCAATTCTACAATTTTGTAAACATACCCGGCGCAAAATTGCGCCGGGTATGCCGTCTATTTGGAAGCGTCTTTTCCTACTCCCTATTACCCCACCTGCACCCGACAAAACTTCTTCTTCCCTCGCTTTAACACAACCCCATCGCCGCTCAAATCCTCGGCGGTAAAGTTCACATCAAAGCTCTCTACCTTCACCCCGGCGGCTTCTACGCCGCCTTGTTCTACGGCGCGGCGGGCTTCGCTTTTGGAGGGGCAGAGGTCGGTTTTCACCAGCAAGGTCAAAATATCAATGGCCCCATCGGTGAGGTCAGCGGCATCAATCGTCACCGTAGGCATATCCGCCGCACCACCGGCGGTGAAGAGGGCTTTTGCGGTCTCTTCCGCCTGCTTGGCATCGGCCTCACTGTGGACGAGGCTGGTGAGTTCGTAAGCCAAGATGGCTTTGGCACGGTTGATCTCGCTCCCCTCCCATTTGGCCATCTCTTCAATCTCCGCCACCGGGAGGAACGTGAGCATTTTCAGGCAGTTGATAACATCTGCGTCATCAATGTTGCGCCAGTATTGGTAAAACTCAAAGGGTGTGGTTCTTTCCGGGTCAAGCCATACGGCCCCGGCCATGGTTTTGCCCATCTTTTGGCCGGTGCTGGTAAGGAGCAGCTTGAAGGTCATGCCGTAAGCATTCTCCCCCGCTCCGCCGGAGTCGGCACTGGTCTTTTTGCGAATCAGCTCTGTTCCAGCTAAGATATTCGACCACTGGTCATCCCCGCCGCATTGCAGCTTTACTCCGTGCTGTTTGTAGAGCACATAGAAATCATACGACTGCATAATCATGTAGTTAAACTCGAAGAAACTAAGCCCCTTTTCCCACCGGGCCTTGTACGCCTCGGCAGTGAGCATCCGGTTGACAGAGAAATGGGCCCCCACCTCTCGGAGCAAATCCACGTATTTCAACTCTAACAGCCAGTCGGCGTTGTTGACCATCATGCTTTTCCCAGGGGAAAAGTCTAAAATCTTACTGGCTTGCCGCCGGAAACATTCACAGTTGTACTCAATTTGCTCTAAGGTCATCATCTGGCGCATGTCGGTTCTCCCGGAAGGGTCACCCACCATGGTGGTGCCGCCGCCTAACAAGAACACGGGGATGTTCCCCGCTTTTTGCAGGTGGCGCATGATGATAAGCTGCACCATGTGCCCCACATGGAGGCTGTCGGCAGTGGCATCAAAGCCGATATAAAACTTGGCACCGCCGCCGTCTAAGAGCTCTTGGATGTCTTTCTCATCGGTCATTTGGGCAATCAGGCCACGGGCTTTCAGTTCTGCAAATACACTCATTTCATCTACTCCCTTGTTGTTTTATACGCTTCCGCCGCCGCAATCTGTTCTCCAGCGGACAGGAGGGTTACATCCGTTATCCTATCACCGCCAGTGAGGCGGGCGATCTCTTGTTTTCGACCATCCATGTCTAACAGGGTCACTTGGGTATATGTCCGACCGTCGGCCACTTGTTTGTTTATCAGAAAATGTCCATCCGCCAAGGCCGCAATCTGGGGCAGATGGGTGACACAAATGACTTGCTTGGCGTGTGCCAAACTGCACATCTTCTCCCCCACCCGCTGGGCAGCGATACCGGACACGCCGGTATCCACCTCATCAAATACCATGGTAGAAACCGTGTCATTTTCCGCCAGTACGCTTTTTAAGGCCAGCATAATCCGGGCCAATTCTCCGCCGGAGGCGATGCGGCTAATTTTGCCCAGCTTTTCCCCGGCATTTGCGCTCATGACAAAACTGACGGCATCTAACCCGGTGGCATCCGGGGCCTGTTCTGCAAAATCAACGGCAAACCGGACGCCGGGCATACTCAGCTCGCCTAGTTCTTTGATAATCCGTGTTTCTAGTTCTTTTGCCGCTTTTTGCCGTGCTGCACGGAGGGCCTGACCGGCTGTTATCACGGCCTGCTCGGTCTCTGCCAGTTGTTTCTCTAATTTTGCCGCCCGGTCGGCGGAAAAGCTAAGGGTGTCTAGTTCTTCTTTGCATCGCTCTAAAAAAGCCAGCATTTCGGTCTCACTGCCGCCGTATTTACGGCCTAAGCGATTGAGTAAGGCCAGCCTAGCCTCCAACTCGTCTAGTTCTTCCGGGGAAAACTCTAAGCTGTCCCGCAGGTCTCGCAGTTGCTCCACTGCGTCCTCCAGCCCGTACCGGGCCTCTTTTAACCCTGCGGCGATGGGTTTGAAGCTCTCTGATAACTCTGCGGCGTACTCCACTTGGTCGTCCGCCTGTCCCACTAAACTAATGGCCCCCACCGAACCATCATCGTCACCATAGAGGGCGGCGAACGCATCATTGACCCGTGCCGCCAACTTCCCGGCGTTTGCCAAAAGGGTGCGCCGCTCTTGTAGCGCTTCTTCCTCGCCGGGGCGGAGGTTTGCTTCTTCCAGCTCTTGTATCTGAAACTGCAATGTATCTAACCGCCGGGCTTTCTCACTCTCGTCCATTTGCAGGGCGTTATACTCTGCTTGCAAAGCGCGGTGGGCGTTGTAGGCCGAGCGGTAGGCTGTCCGTGGGGCCTCTACATCACCGAATCTGTCTAAATAGCCCAAATGATATACCTCGTCTAACAGTTGCTGCCCATCATGCTGGCCGTGGATGTTGAGCAACAACTCGCCCAAAGCCCGCAGTTGCCCTGCTGACACAGGGATACCGTTGACACGGGCACTGCTTTTGCCCTCGGCGGTAATTTTACGGAGCAAGTATAGCTCGTCTTCCGGGTCTACCCCGTTTTCCTCGAACCAGTCTAGGACCGGGACATCCGTAAACACTGCCGTCACCGTGGCGTTCTCGGCCCCGGTGCGCACCAAGTCCCGGCTGACTCGACCGCCTAGTACAGCACCCATGGCATCAATGACGATACTTTTCCCCGCTCCAGTCTCTCCGGTGAGTACGTTGAAGCCGGGCCCGAAGGTGATCTCGGCCCGCTCCACCACAGCGACATGGTCGATTTTTAGTAGTTGTAACATGCGAAAAGCCTTCCTTATAGCATGGCTGATATCTGTACTTGAAACTGCTCTGCCGCTTGATTGTCTTTCATCGCAAGAAACGCCGTATCGTCCCCGGCGATGGTACCCACTAAACCAGCACACCCCATGGCATCAATGGCACTGCACGCAGCCGGGGCCAACCCCGGCAAAGTGCGTAGCACTACAAGATTCTGGGCCACCGCCACCTGCGTCACACTTTCTTTGAAAATAGTCCGTAGGCGCTCATTATACCCGGCAATCACCCCGCCTTGGGGTACACGATACCGATAATTGCCGTCTGGGGTCTGTTCTTTGGTGAGGCCCAATTCCCGAATATCTCGTGAGATGGTGGCCTGGGTGCTGACAAAGCCCGCCTCTTTTAATGCCTCCGCTAAGGCGTGTTGTGTCTCAACATTATGGGTCTCAATAATCTCTTGGATTTTTTCGTGTCGGGCACTTTTCATGTTAACTCTCTCCTAACTTTTCATTGACCATTTGATAAAAACTCCGCCCTGCCGCTTTGACCAGCCGGGTGATATAGCGGCTACGGGTAACCCGCACTTCGTCTTGATCTTCTAAGGGGAGGCTGCCTCCGTCCACGGATAAAAACCCTTGTTTCCCGTGGGCTAATGTGCTTTGTACTGTCACTACCCGCTCCGGGGCTAGGACAAAACTCTTGGCCCGCAGGGCGTGGGCACAGATGGGCGTGACGGTGATGCTCTGGGCCGTGGGCTCAATAATCGGCCCCCCGGATGCCATGGAGTAGGCGGTAGATCCCGTGGGGGTGCAGACTACAACCCCATCCCCGGAAAACCGGGAAATCAAGTCCCCGTCCCCGAACACCGCAAAGTCTACTAGCCGGGCCACACCTTTGACCACCGCATCGTTTAATGCAAACCCTTGATACACTGTGGCACCGTCCCGGTTCACGGTGACATCTATCATCATCCGTTCTTCCAGTTGCGGCATGTCCTCGGCGGCTACTCTTGCAATCTCATCTGTATCCTCCGGCTCTAGCTCTGCCATAAACCCCTTGCGGCCTAGGTTGACGGTCAAAATCGGTACGCGATACGGTGCCGCAATACGGGCTAGGTGTAAAATCGTCCCATCCCCGCCTAAGGCGATCAGCAGTCGGGCATTCCCCAACTCTTCCGTGAGTGCCTTTAGTTCCTTCCCTATGGGCTCGCTCCGTTCCTCTGATACATAGTCCAAGGGGAGCACAAGGGGCGTGATGCCCTTTGCCTCTAGCCGACAGCGGATGTTGTCTGTGTGGGTAAGTCCTATATCTCGCAGAGGGTTCGGGGCGAGAATAATTTTTTTCATAAGCACCTCCCCATGGTCAGTCTATTTCATGGCTCTCTGCCGCTACTTTTTCCGGGTCTAAGTCCGGGGCAGAGGGTTTGTTCGTTTGCAAATATCCCAAATATTCAATATTCCCCTCCGGCCCGCGAATGGGGGAATAGTCCAAGGCCATGACACCGAACCCGCAAGCGACAGCGTCTTCTAAAAACCGCTCTAACACTTGCCTGTGTACCGCCGGGTCACGGACGACACCTTTTTTGCCCACATGTTCCCGTCCCGCCTCAAACTGGGGTTTGATGAGACAGATGACCTCTCCATCGGTCGTGAGCAAACTATGAACCGCCGGCAGGACAATGCGAAGAGAGATAAACGACACATCAATCGTAGCCAGCTCTGGCGGTTTCTCTAATGTCTCCGGGGTCAGATGACGAATGTTGGTTCGCTCTAACACCGTCACCCGAGGGTCTTGCCGGAGCTTCCAGTCTAATTGTCCGTACCCCACGTCTACGGCATACACATGCGCCGCCCCGTTTTGGAGCAAACAGTCCGTGAACCCACCGGTGGAGGCCCCGCAGTCAATACAGCACTTTCCCGCTGGGGAAACCCCAAAGGTCTCTAAGGCCTTTTCCAGTTTCAGCCCGCCACGGCTCACATATCTCAAGGTGGTACCTCGCACTTCGGGCCTCGCATCTTCCGGCACCATGTGCCCCGGCTTGTCCGCCCGTCTGCCGTCTAAAAACACCACGCCGGACATGATAATGGCTTGGGCCTTCGCCCGGCTCTCCGCCATGCCAAGGCTTGTGAGAAGCATGTCCAGTCGCACTTTTGCCATAACCTAGAGATGCCCCTTTCCGGTGAGTTTCGCCACAAGCCAATTTTTTCGGTAAATCACCCGCGCAGTCCAGAATACGATCTTCGTACTGCCATGGATGGCCACGCTTTTTCCCCAAGCCTTCCCGCCGATGGTGAACCCCACCACAACGCCGGAGATGACTAAATTCACCACAAGATGGGCCAATTGAAAATCCGCCGCCAACCGTGCCGCCAGCACCGCCATGGTGGTACCGGAGATGATCCCCGTAATATCCCCCACCACATCGTTGCAGAAATTAGACACCCGGCTGGCGTTTTTAATCAGCCAAATCGCCTCTTTGGCTCCGGCTCCCCGCCGGGCGGCCATAGAGTGAAAGGGCGTCTCATCCGCCGCTGTCACCGCCACACCCACAATATCAAATAAAATTCCAACCAGAATTAAAACAAATAATACCAAGGCGGCCACAATATATCCCGCCCCCTCCAGCGCCGCCGTAGACGCCAAAGTAAACACCGTAGCCAGCACAACACTGGCCACCACAATCCGTATCACCCATCGCACATCACTTTTTTTCATAATAAACAAAGCCCTTGACCTAAAATTCGCCTTTTGCTCTTGACCGTTCCCGCTTTGAGTGGGGCTTCGCCCAAATCGGAGCAACGCAACGGCTAGGCGTAGTGCAGTTTTCGCCCAAATGACCACGCCCGGCGGCGAAAACAGAACACAGTCTAGCCGGTAACGATACGCGGTTGCAGGCGGGGTAAATCTTACGGCTTTGGTCGGGTTGAATTTCTCCACAGGCCACCTCTCGTTGCCGATCAGGCGGTTTCCCTTTAACGCCCACGTTCCAGTGTTACCAACTGAAAGACCCGATTGCCACTTAGTCCGCACTGTAATCCCCCGCCTGCCTGAGATAATTTGATCTCAACAGCCTAGGTGTTTTCCACCACGGTCTTACCGATCCTTTAGCCTCTTTTGCAGTGGGTATTTCAAAGGGCAATTCCCCCGCTGACCTGGCCGGGTCATTGAGGGCAGGTTCCCCCATCCGCACCGCACCACGCAAGGCAGGCTACTCTGCACACAGCATCTAGGGAGTGTACACTCCCTCGGGGGCATCCGCCCCCGTCACGCACCGCACTACAGGTTCTCACCCTGAGCCGTGCCGCCGCCTTACCACAAAGGGAGTCGGCAAGCACCACGAGAACAGGTCTCCACGGTAACAGGAACCGCCTCTCCATGCCATTGGAGAGCGCCCTGAAACCGCAGGAATCCCAGGGGATTCCTCCCTCCAGCACCCACCCCAAACTGGCGTTCAAAGCAGGCACCACAGGTTTCACAGATATGCCCGACGAAGGATTTTTAGGCCCTTCTTGGGGATCGGCAGTACCGACTAGGATACTGCACCGCTGTGCTGCTTATTCCGCAGCGGACTCCCTCTCGTTGAAAGGGAACTATTAGTTTATCAAATTTTTTGTATAAATACAAGCCATTCCCATGGTTTTTTGTTTCTGCTTTGATTTTCTCTTATATAGTCGCACCGCTCGGCAAACATTCAAGGCCCAGTGCGAATGCACCGGGCCTTGGGTTATGGTATTACAATGAAGCTAGAACGCTCCTACTGTGGCCAATGGACGTACTTCCAGTTAATGGCCTCATCACCATCTCTGGTCAAGTAGTGGTTGTTCGCCGCTCCTAGCACGGATGCGAAGTACCATGCGCCGCCCGCCACATCTGGGAAAGTACGGGCACGATATTCGTGCATGAGTGCCCCATCTTCATGTAAGCTTGCACGGACGTCACGGCTGTCAATCCGGCCTAAGATACGGTTCACTGCCGTTGCTACCTCGGCACGCATGATGTTGGCACGGGGACGGAACCTGCTCTGCTCGTCTCCTACCATCCAGCCTTCGCTGAAGGCTGTGTACACGTAGTTGCCAGCCCAGCCGCTGATGCTGCCCACATCCGTGAATGGCATCGTACCGGCTGCTTCTGCGTACTCAATCGTACGAGCCAACATGGCCGCCAGTTGTTCCCGCGTGATGTAGTCTCTCGGCAGGAATCTGCCTTCGCCATCACCTTGCACCAGTCCTTCGGTGTATGCCCATGCCACGTAGTAGTAGAACCAGTTTGCCGCACTTACGTCGCTGAAGGCCGTAAAGCTCGTCATGCCTTCTGGCAACTCCCCTGCTTCAAACCCGTCTATCATCGTACGGGCCAGAATCGCCGCTACCTCAGCACGGGAGATGTTGGCACGGGGTAGGAAATAACCGTATGGATTTCCGAACATGTACGCTGTGTGGAATTCCGCCAACGCATTCATGGCTGCCCGGAGGGCTTCGTTCGCTGCGTCTACATCTGCTTGCGTGGCGGCTTGATTGTCATAGACCGCTTGTGCCGCATCTCTCGCTGCTACAAACGCCGCCCAGCTTGCATCTGAGTGGTCGCCTTGCTCTTCTAACTCCGCCGCTTCCGCTAATGTGTCACGCAGGGCGTCACGGTTGACAATCGGTGGAGCTATCAGCTGTAAGCCATCAATCGCCGCACGGAGATTGGCGTATGCTGTGTCAATCTCGCCTTGCGTTATGGCGTTTACTAGGGCATACTCTGCCGCCGCTAGGGCTTCTTGCAAGTTGGCCCAAGTTTCCGGGGTGTAGGCTGTTGCGTCGAGGCCGCCGACATGCTCAATCAGGGCTTCCAAGGCTTCTGTGTTCAGTGTCCCTAGGTCTACCGGGCGAACAATCAAGTTGCCGCTATCCGCAGGGTACTCTACCACTTCATAGCCCGCAGGCGGTGTGATGGTAACAATCACGTTACCCGCACCGTCTGTATCGGGTGTAGAGGCCCAGTTGTCAGGCAAGCTAATGCTGATATCATCATCCGGGTCTGCATCTGGCAGAGTGATGACGATGTTGCCGTTGCCGTCTGTGCTGATGGTGTGGTTGCCGTCTGGGTCTACAGTCACGGTAATGTTGCCGTCTTCTACTTCCACCTCAATCTCGACATCAGGCTCGATTGGGCCGACTACTGGTTGTGCAAACAGCCATGTCATGAAGGTTGTGTCATAAACAGATCCTTCGTTAATCACGGTGTTTTCATTGCCCACATCGTCGTTGAGTAGAATAATCCATGACCAATGGCGATCTGGATAGAATTGACGCGGGTCACCTTCTCCATCGACAAACCATTCATTGGGTAGCTCGGTGCCGAATACTTGGTCAAAAATGGTAATCCGTACATCTGCTGCACCGGCTGCTTGCAGTCTCTCATGGTTGACACGAGAGCTGTCATGATTATGTCCGGGGCCTGCCTCGGCTTGAATGTACCAAATCGGAATATGTGCAAGCAATTCCGCTTGCTCAACTGTGAGTTCTGCACCGCCGCCTGCTGGGCAGATGAGGGCTGCCGCCGCAAAGAAATCCGGGTTCTCACGCATGAACAACTGGGACTCAGCGGCACCGGCAGATGGCCCGGATGCATAGATGCGATCTGCATCTACAATGCCTTCTTGGATCAGGTATTCAATGTAGGCAATGACACCATCTCTGGTGTAGCCAGAGTATCCGCGTTGTGGTGCCAGAATCACTGCATCTTCTGGTGCGTTGAGCATCCAGCCAATGCCTCCCATGTTGGCAAACAGTTGTGCGCCTTGGTTTCCGCCAGCCTGCGAAGTAAAGCGCTCACCGTGGCCGTGGCTCCATAGCACCAGCGGAAGTGGTTCGTCGGATTCCGGTATGAATACTCTGTATTGCTGGTCGTTGAACGCAACCATTGCAAAGTCATCGTAGAGCGGACGCACGATGTCCGCTTGTACGCCGACTGCATCGTCAATAGTAACACTGTAATTGAGGTTGAGCCAGTAGTTACTTTGGGTTGCGAATGTCCACAGAGACGCATTTGAGCCGTTTACTTGTGCATTCGTGTTGTTGAACCCATACCGCAACTCAACTACGATGTAGTTACCCGCTACAACAACCGGGGTTTCTTCGTCTCTTCTAATCAGCGTATGCTCCAGCTCGCCTGTGGTGCTCAAGTATGTCGCAACAACCTCACGAGTACCGTTGAAGATTGGCGTTGCTGCGGCAGCCGCTCTTGGGTCTCTCAAAACTGCTGAGACCTCAATGTCCATGTCAGCAAGCTCTGCGGCTGTTACTTCATGGCCCATGTCAATGACCAATGCCGTAACCGCACTGCCCCACTCCAATACGTCTACGTTTAAGGCGAAGGGACGCAGGTCAGGTCCGGGGTAGCGGACAAGGGCTTCCATGGTGTCCATGAGTTCTTGGGTCGCTTCGTCGATGACCGCTTGGGCGGCCTCTAGGCTACCGTGCTCACGCATCAATCTTTGCAGATTTTCGATAATCGCATGGCGAGATGCATGGTTTGCATAGCCGTGGGTGTTGCTGCCTTGGCCCCCAACCGGCACCATGGGCTCAAACAGTTCCGCTACTGCCGCACGGGCTTCTGCAAATGGTGCCCAGCTTTCCGGTGTCCAGTTTTCTTCCAACTGGCGGCTGGCTAATGTACGTGCAATGGACATGTCGTTGGGATCCGGCAATGTGAGGTATGCGTGTTGCTCCCCTGTTATGACTAAGGTCAGGCGATAGTTATATCTCGTTCCCAGAGTCGGATGGCTCACATTAAACAAGAGTTGTTGGCCCAGGATTCCGCGCCATCCCATTGCATTGATAGTTGCGTCTGCACTCAACGTATGGGCAGCAGTGCTGCCGCCGGAACCAATACCGTTCCACTGTGTGCTGGATGTAACCTCTCCCGGTATACCGCTAATTGTGCGGTTCCCTGGGGTAAAGATCAGACCGGCAGGCAGGGTGTTGTCAATAATCGGTGTGCTACCGTCTGCCTCTACGCCTACAATTCTACCGACAAAGGTCACGGTTGCGCCGGGAGTTGCGTCCAAGGTTGCGCTAAAGGGTTGGTCAACGATGCCCCACGGCAAGCTCATGGTGTAGATGTTTGCAACTTCCTCTAAACCGCTGGTGGGAAGCGTATCGTCCAAATCTGCCAAATATTTGACAGGAGTCCGACCGAAGTGCGCCACACGGGCATCGTCAATCACTACTGTTTCGCCGTCGGCGTTCCAAGTCAGGCCAAACGCAAAGTCGTATGTGTTGCCGTCTGCATCGGTGAAAATCTCATCTCCGACAAAACTACGGGGCTGGTCTTCATTTTGTGCTTCTACCACACGCATGTTGGCAGGCTTTTGGAAGGGCAACAGGCCGCTGGGTGCGTGGTTGCCGGAAATGACTTCCAACACTGCCGCGTCACTTGCCGCAAAGCGGATGATGACTGCGTCTGATACGTGGTCAATCTCTGTCATGACTGACGGGTTATCCACATTCATGACTGTGATAATTGGTACATACGGCCCGACTGCTTCTGCAACATCCAGCAGTAGGCGGAGGTCGGCTATATTCTCAGCTTGTGAGGTGAAGTTTCTATAGCTTCTGTTCAGGATACGGTTTCCGAAGTTTGCACCGCCGGGCTGGGCGTTGAAGTTCCGCCAGTCACCTGCGTAGGAGATTGGTCTGGCATGAACTGCGGTGTACTGGCTAAACTGGTTGGTCAGCGGTACATAACCTGCGCTGTTGTGCCAACCGCCGCCGAATGCGCCGGAGCTCATAAACGGACTTCCCACCGGTACGATGGCAACATCGGCCAAGGTCGGGTCACTGACAACCTCAAACCCGAATTCATGTGCTTGCACGAATGCGAGACTGCGGTTTGCGCCTGTGCCTCTATGCGGAATGTATACTCTGGTATTCTCCGCCAGCGGAAGCAGATCATTGCTATTTTTCAGTAGCACTGTGGATCTGATTTGTGCGTCATACCCGGCATCAAAGTTGTCCTGATTGTGGCCTAGGTCAAAGGCGTATACGGGACAGGTGAAGGGGTTTTCCATGAGACCGGTGATGAATACATTGTGCAAGAGCGGCTGTACAGAACCCTGCATCATCGCCTCAAATGCCGTTGGATCATCAGAGTTGCCGTAGGCTTCCATAATAAACGCTGTGGTGTTTGCGCCGCCGAACTGGTTTACACCGGCACGGATCAAGAGCTCTGAGCGCTCTGCTCTGGTCAGCATGTCAACGCTGGGGCCAAAGCCACGGGCACCGTCAACTTGCCAGTCTGTACAGATAACACCGCTAAATCCGAAGGTGTCTCTTAGCATATCTTCTAAGAAGAAGTCACTAAATGCGATGGATGCATCTAACCCTCTCGGATCAATGTTGTTGTTGATGGAGTAGTACGGCATAACCGCAGTTACCACACCGATAGATGGGTCAGCTTGCCCAGTGGCGGGTTGTAGGCCACCGTACACAAACGGTGCCAAGTGGGCTTCAAAGTAACCGCCGGGGAAGATGCCGTATGCGCCAAACTCGTTATGTGCGTCACGACCACTCTCCGTGGGTGCGCCACCGGTCCAGTGCTTCATCATGGCGTTGACACTATGACGGCCCCAGTGACCGGTCATGTCATCAAAATCATCAAAGTCGCCGTCAAAGGTGCCTTGCCAGCCGATGGTGTAGACACGGGCCAACTCAGCAGACAGTCTCGGATCCTCACCGAAGGTGCCGCTGTAGCGGGTCCAACGGGTATCGGTTGCGATGTCGATGTGGGGATGCAGGGCAGTCGAGATACCGAACGCACGGTACTCAGCGCCTGCAACTTTGGAGAAGTGTAGCACGGTCTCCGGACACATGGTCGCCGCCAAGCCGAGGGTGGTCGGCCAGAGAGACATGGTGCCAAGGTTATCAGAATAGAACTCCACGCCGATGGCAGGGCTGTGTCTCGGGTCAGAGCTGTTGTTGTTGGGGATACCGAGACCAAAGCTTTCAGACATGGCTTGGGTGTTGTTGTTCCAGCCTGCGTGTGCATCACCAAAGTTCCCGGTGCCCGCAATCAGTACATGGCGCAGGTCGTCATTGGCTAGGAATACGGATTGCGCATATGTCGGATTGGTGGGGTCTTGCCGGTTTGCGGCATTGGGGAACCAAGCAGTTTGGTGACCGGAGAAGAGCATGAGGCCTGCGACCTCTTGTACGCTCATCCGGCTTGCCAGATCAGCGATTCTCTCTTCGTCCGATAGTCTCCAGTCTTCATACGGGTCTAGTACGCCGTCTCTGTTTAGGTCTCTAAAGACCGGGAAGTTAACTGTTGCGAAACCGGCTCTGGTGGATACACCGTCCGGGCGTGCGGCGTTGGTGGCCTCTGCTGTCATGGTTCTCATCTCAAAGCCCGGCAAGTTATCAATGTCTATCACATTGCCGTTTTCATCAATGATTTGACCGGCGAAAACAGAGGTTCCCAGTGTGACCAACTCATCGCCGTTGGCATCCACTACCGTGATGTAGCGCACATGGTCGTCTGGAATCCAGTGGGCAAATACTCTTACACCGGTTTCCTGCTGTGCCGGGGTAAAGGTTCCTGCGGGACCAGCAACAGCATTGTGCTGACCCGTGCCGGGGTCTGCATAGCGGAACCAACCGGCAAACGTGTAGCCTGCCCGCACCGGGGCATTTGCGTTGGTGACCGCACCAATCGCAGTGCCGGGTGCATCTAGTCTGGCACCAACACTGCCATTCGCCGCAATCGCTGCTCTGGCAAAGACGCCGTTGTTCGGTGCGCCGTCATAGTTCCAGTCGAAGATGACTTGTTGGGGGAACTGCGATGTCACAGCCGTTATGGTCAGGTTCGCCGCAGGCATGATAATGGTTGCGGGATTGGTTGTTGCGCTGCTGCCGGAAACAAAGCTAACGGCGGTTGTAGGCTCAATATTCCATCTGATAAATTCATAGTTTTCAGGCACCGTGGTAGTCAGTGTCACTTGGGTGCCCACCACATGGCTCGCTAAGTTCGGGGTTTTCACGCCGTCAACCACTGTTAGGGTAACCCGCTCCTCCCCTATACGCCATGGTGCTGTGAAGCTAAATTCTGTGCTCCCAAACAGTGCCGGGAACTGGACACCGTTCATGAATATAATCGGCTCACCGCCCAGCAGATCAATGTCATCTGTCTGGAAACCGGTGATTAGATTTTCTCTCACACCAATGGGAGATGTTTGAAGGCCGCCGGCGAGTGTGCCACACATCGTCCCGGAAGTTGCACCCAACGCAATCGCAGTGTCTGCTGAGAACACACCGTGAACTTGGTTACTTCTGCCTTCCACTCTCATCTCGAAGATATCTTGTGTCCATGCCAGAGCTGTAACATCAATCTCATTTAAAGGCCCTGTTCCACTGGGACGAGTTGCAGTAACACGGTATCTCCTTTGTCCTGCTACGCCGCCTGTCGTAACGGTCGGCTCTACCCCTGCATCGGGAAGAGTTAAGACAGCAACCCACTCGCCGTCAACGTATACAAATGGTGCGCTGACAACAATAGTATCCGTGCCGGTATCCGCCGCACCTGAACGCAACACCAAGTTTGCCACGTCCCCTTCTTGTGCGCTGACAGAGGTAACGATGAGTTCCGCTGCATAGCCAGATATCATGCGGGTATCGCCAGCCGCAAAGGTGGCTCTGTTGACACTCAAATCGAAGTGCCCGACCGCATCTTCAAAGCGGATGGTGTTGATATCAAGACCCGTTGCGGTGGGGTCAATCTCAATCCGCAACACTTGCTGGCCGGCTGCCAATGTCACAACTTGTGATGCAATGCTAGCACCGACTGTAAAGGTCCCCAACAGTGTACCGGAATCGTCTCTGTCTGCGTCTACAGCTTTGGTGGACAGCCGCAGTGCATTGGATGCAACAGGGCCGGTTCTGTTGTTGGTCTCAAAGACAGCAAGGTAGTCACCAGCATCTTGCACATGAACCAAGTACTCTACCCATGCCATTTCACCCGCAAAGAACGTCAACGGATTTGCCATCGTGGTAACACCTATAACAGGCAACGCATCGGTGCCGTGGTTGAGATTTCCGCCTGTACGAATCCGGGTGGAGGCCAGATAGCCGCCTCTATCAAATACAGGCTGTCTGTATAGCCGCTCGTTGGTCTCTGGGCTATGAGTGTAGATGAATCCGTCGATGTAACTGTCGTCTGTCAAGTTAATTGCAATGGGAGTTGTTTGACGGACAGGGCGCTCGAAGGTGTTCGGGGTCAGGGCATTAGAGCGCTCGTCACGGTTTAAGCCTGCACCGAGGTTCCAGAGGTTTGCGGCGGAATTGGTAACCGTGGTTCTGCCAATCCACTCAGTATACCATGCCCACGGGAACGCCGTTCTACCGACAAACTCAAACTCGTCTGTGAATAACATCTCTGCCACAGCGATACCACCCTCCGTACCGGGCCACCATGCACAGATGAATGCATCCACATCACCAATAATATTTTCCATAGTCATGGGGCGACCGAAATAGCCAACCATAACGATGGGTGTGTCGGGGAAGTTTGCTTGCACTTGCCGCAAGATAACATGATCTTCCGGGTGCAGTTGCAGGTTAGAGGCATGGCCTCTGCTGTTGTTGTTGTTGTTTTGGATGGTGGCTTCCAGACCTGCGTCACCATTCCCTTCGGAATACGGGGTCTCGCCAACGGCGAGGATGATGACATCTACATCCGCCGCAGGCATGGTTGCGATAGGCAGACCGAACTCACTAAACTGCGTCACAGGGTTAAAGCCATCCAGAACACTATGCATCCCTTCTAGCAGGTTAGAGCCTATGTAGTGACCAGCAGCGGCATTGATCCCTGCTGGGGGCGCAATGGGAGTAATGCCGGTTGCGCCGGGCAGTGTAATGGTGGCTTGCCCCCACAGAGGATGTGTCTCACCTTGCCATGTACGGTTCCAATCGCCCAATTGCCAGCCAATTCTGTTGGCAAAACGGCCTGCAACCAAAATACCTTCTGGGTCAACCTCAAGCAGTTGCTCCATAATGGTTCCGGTTGCGCCGGTAGCAATGGGGGCCGCCGGTACTTCGTTCTTCAAGAGAACCAACGACTCACGGGCCGTTTGTCTCGCAACATCCGGTAACTCGGTGATACCGGGTGTCTCAATTCCTAAGTTTGCTTCAAAGAAGTTATCGCCTTCAAAAATGTCTAAGCCCGCCCTCAGCATGGTATCGGAATAGGCGATCGCCTCATTGAGCGCCGCCATATAAGTAGCGTTGTCTCTCCACGTTGCACCTGTCAGGGTGCCATCGCCGCCGATTACGTCTCTCATGCCTGCTGCGTCTAGACCCATATTCGGGAATGGGTTATCAAACAGACCCAACTCAAACTTGACACGCAGGATTCTGGCGTTTGCGTCATATAGACGGTCAAGAGAAACTCTGTGACTTAACACGTTCATCATTTGCGTGTTGAACCAAGAGGTTCCGGCATCGAGGTTAATTGCACCCGTTGCCGGGACTCTGCCCTCATGGTTTCCAACAACCATCATCAAGTCCATACCGGCGTTGATGACCAGACCGTTTCTAAACTGAGCCTGCGTGATGGAGCTGTTGTTATAGTTGAACGCACCCAAGTATGGGTTGCCGTCTATGTTGTAAACATTTGTTCCGTTAACAGCCACAGGGTAGAAGATGTTTGCAGCTTGCGTCAACGTTGCACCAGTGGGTGCGAATGTACCGTTGGTGTGGCCGTTGAAGTCACCAACCAAGAACCCAGTAAAGCCCAGAGTCTCTCCTGTGTCATAGGTGCTCTCATTCGCCATTACGGTTCCGTCTCTATTCAACCGAGCGCCGGCACTGTTAAACCAAGGTAAGCCGGGAAGGTCTTGCCCGATGGGGCGTGTCACGATATCCGTTACGGATTGCAGTTGGTGTACACGCAACCCATTTACAGAGTTAAAGGTCGGCATCATGCTACGCGCACCGGATTCGATTAAGTGACGATAAGTTTCAATGATGTCACGGATGTCATCTTCTGCCCACCAGTCTTCTCTGGACATGAAGTTGAGGTCAAAGACACCTTGCGGATCAAAGTTGTTGCCGCCACCGGTTCCGGTCGGCCGGCCATTCGCACCACGGTTCCGGGCGATAGGCCATGAGACACCAGCGAAGTCCGGATGACTCGGTAACAGCTCGTTCACCCACAACTGTCCTTGGTTTGCGCCGTTGACACAGATACCCTCACCAAGGTAGTGCTTCATGGTAGAGCCCATAGCAAACGGGCCTGCTAAGAAGTGGAACGGATTCGAGTTGCCGATTTCGCCTGTATCAAGCATCGCATGATTAACAGGCGCTTGGCCGCCTTGGTACCCTTCTACGACTTGGGCCGCCACAATCCCCTCAAAGTGGGGGTTTTGACCGAACCCTTCTGACGTACGACCCCAACGCATATCCAAGGCCAGCGGTATACAGGGTGAGAAGGTGAAGTGATAGCCCAGTGCGGCCATCTCAAACGCAGTCACTCGGCCTGCGTCCCGGGCCAGATTAGACTCCGGCACCCAGTCAGCACCGTCTGTCATATCCCAAGCGTCAATATCAGCCAGTGTGGTTGCGCCAATATGATCTAAGAAGTCACCCATGTACGCAGCACCCACCCCAATGTTGTGCGGGAGAATGGTGGTGCCGGGGGCATGGCCTGTCCCGTGAACTGCATCAATGTGAGCAAAAATCGGAATACCCAGCGGCGTCATGTTCACTGCTTCGTTTTGGATAATGTTGTAGAAATTCAGCCAACCCTCGGTGGTGTTGCCGCCGAACGCCGCAGGAGGCACGCCGCCCCCCTCAAACAAGAAGCCGCCTAGGAAAGAGTTGCTCACACGGCTGGCGCGCGCACCGGAACCAATCTGTGCGGTTCCCATGTTTCCTGCTGTCAACTGCGTCGTCTGCCCCACCAACTCTTCCAAAGTCATTTGAGACAGCAACGCATTTACGCGCACTTCAATCGGTTGTGCTGGATCCATCCAAGTCGCCCTCGCTACGGGATCAATCACACGAGCCGGATCCCAAGGGTCTTGATAGATATCCTGTGGGTCTGTCGCCAGCGAAAATGTTGCTGGCGTTACTGGCTGTGCCAGTGCAACGGCCCCAAATCCGGGCACAATGCTAAGTAGCATGGCAAAGACCAATAGGATTGCAATAAGCCTTTTCTTCATTTTTTTGTACACTCCTTATTTTGTTTTGGGTTAGTAATCATTTCTAACCATCCAATAGTGCCATTAGCATATCATTTACCTCTCTCCTTGTCAATCTTATTTTTTATTTCCGTTATTTTTCCTATAACTATCAAACACACCCGAACGAGCCCGGGCCCACTTGACACCCTATGACAGCTATCCATGATTATTTGCGCTATTTTATGGAGGGCACCGGAAAACGCCATTTTTTTATTGACAGATGGGCCGAAATGTTATAATATATTAAACATAACATTTTATAACACCAAGGAGGAGAGAGATGGCTACTACAGTTGTCATGCCACGCGCAGGGATCTCAGTAGAGAGCTGTATTATCGGACAGTGGAAAAAACAACCGGGAGACAAGGTCTCTATGGGTGAGGTGCTGTTTGATTACGAGACAGATAAAGCCGCCTTTGAGTGCGAATCCACAGCGGAAGGAACTCTGCTGGAATGTTTTTTTGAAGATGGGGACGAGGTGCCTTGTCTGGTAGCCGTCTGTGCCATTGGCGAGCCGGGAGAAGACGTGTCCGGTCTGCGCCCCGGCGAGGCAGACAGCGGCGGAGCCGAGCCGGAAGCGGCACCTGCCGCAGACGTTGCCCCAGTAGCAGAAACCACAACCCCGGCGACAGTGACCGCTGGTGCCAATATCCAAGGCGTGTCCCCCCGTGCCCGGAAAGCGGCGGAAGAGCTGGGCGTAGACCCGACCCAAGCCTCCCCCACCGGCCCCCGTGACCGGGTTATTGTGCGGGACGTGGAGGCTTTCGCCCAGTCTCTCAAAACCGGCGATGGCTTCGGCGGCCGCACCTTCGGAGAAATGGTTGCACCGCAAGCTACAGCAACGGCGGCTCCGGTAGATGTGGAATATGTAGACGAGAAGTTCAGCAAAATCCGCAAAACCATTGCGGCGGGGATGATGAAATCCCTGTCCGAGATGGCCCAGTTGACCAATCACCATAGTTTTGATGCCAGCGCTATTCTGGCCTATCGCCGTGCCTGTAAAGCCGGCGGGGAGACCATGGGGACAGAAACCATTACCTTAAATGACATGGTGCTCTACGCCGTGTCCAGGACGCTATTGGCTCACCCCGACCTAAACGCCCACCTATTAAACGGCGACACCATGCGGCGGTTTACCGGCGTTCATCTCGGCGTGGCAGTAGACACCCCACGAGGTTTGATGGTGCCCACCATTTTCAACGCGGACAAGATGACCTTGGCACAAATCAGCCAAACGACCAAGGAACTGGCCGCTATGTGTCAAAGCGGCAACATCAGCCCGGACTTGCTCCAAGGCGGCACGTTTACCGTGTCTAACCTCGGTGTACTAGGTGTGGAGCACTTCACACCCATCATCAACCCGCCGCAAGTGGGTATTCTTGGCGTGTCCGGCACCACCATGCGGGTGAAAGAGGGCAAAGACGGTACCATCAGCACCTATCAGGCCATGGGCCTCTCTCTGACTTACGACCACCGGGCAGTGGATGGGGCACCCGCCTCGAAATTTGCTCGTGACCTCTGCAATAATTTGGCGCAATTTAGCCTGTTATTGGCCCGATAGGAGGGGTGCTTGTGAAAATATTTGATGTGTTAGTCATCGGCGGCGGCCCCGGCGGGTACTGCGCCGCAGAGCGGGCAGCGGCAGGCGGGCGCAAGGTTGCCTTATTTGAAGAACGTGCCTTGGGCGGCGTGTGTCTCAACGAGGGCTGTGTGCCATCCAAAACCTTATTAAACGCCGCAAAGTATTATGACCACGCCCGGCATGGCGATGCGTTCGGTGTCACGGTAGAAGGGGTCAAGTATGACCACGCCAAAGTAGTGGCGCGGAAAGATAAAGTGGTCAAGACCTTAGTAGCCGGCGTGGGCAGTAAGATGAAGGGCCACAAAGTAACCGTGGTCAAATCCCGTGCAATTATCACCGGCAAAGGCCCCGAAGGGTTCACCGTCATCGCAGAGGGTGAGACTTACGCCGGGAAAAAGCTAATTATTGCCACCGGCTCAGAGCCGTCCGTGCCGCCCATCGGCGGTGTGAAAGAGGGTTTGGCCGACGGCTTTGTCCTGACCAACCGTGAGATTTTAGACCTGACCACCGTACCCAAGCAATTAGTCGTCATCGGCGGCGGTGTCATTGGCTTAGAGATGGCCGCCTATTTCCAGACCGTAGGCAGTAAGGTGTTGGTGGTAGAAACCCTAAGTAAAATTGCCGGCCCCACAGATGATGAGATTTCTGCGCTGTTACAAAAAGAATTGGAGAAAAAAGGTGTCACATTTGCTTTAGGTGCCATGGTCACCGGCATATCCGGCAACACAGTAACTTATCAGCAGGGCGGGAAAACCATAGAGGCCAAGGCAGATAAAGTGCTCCTCTCCACCGGCCGCCGTCCCACCACAGCGGGGCTTGGGTTAGAGACCATCGGCGTCTACGTGGACAAGGGTGCTGTTGTGACGGACCACCACCTCCGCACCAACGTGCCGGACGTCTATGCCATCGGTGATGCCAACGGCAAGTGGATGCTGGCCCACACCGCCTATCGAGAGGCCGAGGTTGCGGTGAACCACATGTTGGGCAAGCGGGACTATATGCGCTACTTCGCCGTACCGTCTGTCATCTACACCTCTCCGGAGGTGGCCTGTGTAGGCGACACGGAAGAGACCGCCAAGGCCCGTGGTGTTGATGTCGATGTTGTCCGTGTCCCCATGGCCTACTCCGGCCGCTGGGTGGCGGAAACCCACGGTGAAGAGGGGCTTTGCAAGCTGATTGTGGAGAAAAGAACCCGAAAACTGCTCGGTGTCCACATGATTTGCTCCTATGCAGGTGAGATTATCTACGGTGCCACCCTCATGCTAGAAATGAAGCTGGACATTGACGAAATCAAAGAACTTATCTTCCCCCACCCCACCGTTGGTGAGGTGATTCGGGAAGGACTATTTATGATATAACCACATATTAGGAGGAAGGTTCCATGCCAAAAAGTCTGTTTATTGACCCCAATGAGTTGGGGAAGAAGGGTGCGATTGCATTCGCCGATATCCCGGTGAACCAATACCAAAAATCGGTGACCGAAGCCAAAAAAGAGGACGGATTCAAAAACAAAGACCTCGTCCGTATCTACCGGGATATGACCGTACTGCGTGAGTTTGAGTCCATGCTCAACCAGATTAAAACCCAAGGGGAGTACGCCGGACTCAAAACCAGCTATCCCGGCCCGGCCCACTTGTCATTAGGGCAAGAGTCCGCCGCTGTGGGACAAGCGTATTTGTTAGATCAGGACGACATTATGTTCGGCAGCCACAGAAGCCATGGGGAAATTTTGGCCAAAAGTTTAAGCTCCATCGAGAAACTCTCCGACAAACAACTCATGGACATCATGGAAAACTTTCTAGAGGGCCGGATTTTGCGGACCTTAGAGAAAGTCTTCACCCCCAAAAGCACGAAAGAGCTTGCTATCTATTTCCTGCTCTACGGAACCCTGACGGAGATTTTCGCCAGAGAAAATGGGTTCCATATGGGCATGGGCGGCTCTATGCACGCATTCTTCTTGCCCTTTGGTGTCTATCCCAACAACGCCATCGTGGGCGGCTCCGGCCCAGTGTCTATCGGCGGCGCCCTGTTTAAGAAGTGTAATAATAAGAAGGGCTTAGTTGTCTGTAACATCGGCGACGGCTCCTTGGGCTGCGGCCCGGTGTGGGAAGCGTTTAACTTCTCTGCCATGGATCAGTTCAGCACCCTCTGGCCGGAGGGTAAGCAAGGCGGTTTGCCCATCGTGTTCAATATCTTCAACAACGGCTACGGCATGGGCGGCCAGACCCGTGGAGAGACCATGGCGTACGATTTCCTTGCCCGTATCGGTTCCGGCATTACACCCAGCCAAATGCACGCCGAACGTGTTTGGGGCTTAAACCCATTAGCGGTCATTGATGCCTATAAAAGAAAGCGGGAAATCCTAAACCAAAACGGCGGCCCGATTCTGCTTGACGTGGTCACCTACCGCCACTCCGGCCACTCTACCTCTGACCAAAACGCCTATCGCGCCAAAGAAGAGATTGCCGCATGGCAGGAAATTGACCCCTGTTTGGTTTTCCGTAAAGACTTGGTCGATGCGGGCTGCGCCAAAGATGCAGAGTTTGACGCCATCTGGGAAGAAACCCGTGAGCGGATGGCAAAAATCTGCCAGTGGGCCTCTGACGAGAAAATTTCTCCCTATGTGGACTTTGCAAACGACAACCGTGTTGTCGAGCGCATCATGTTCACCAACGAGAAAAAAGACGCCATGGAAGATGCAAAGTCCGTTACTCTCATCCCGAAAGAAGAGAGTGCCCGTGTCAAGCAGATTGCAGGCAAAGAGCGCAGTGCCTTCAAAGACGGTAAGCCTGTCAGCAAAATGAAGACCTACAACATGCGGGACGCTATCTTTGAACCGATTCTGGATAAATTCTATGAAGACCCTACCCTGATTACCTATGGGGAAGACGTCCGTGACTGGGGCGGCGCATTCGCCGTGTACCGTGGGTTAGATGAGGTGCTGGATCACTCCCGCCTGTTCAACTCCCCCATCTCAGAGGCCGCCATTGTCGGCAGTGCCGTGGGCTACGGTATGGCCGGCGGCCGCTCTGTCGTGGAACTCATGTACTGCGATTTCATCGGCAGAGCCGGGGACGAGATTTTCAACCAAATGAGCAAATGGCAAGCCATGAGTGCCGGGATTCTCAACATGCCCATGGTGCTTCGTGTCTCTGTTGGCTCGAAATACGGTGCCCAACACTCCCAAGACTGGACGGCACTCTGTGCTCATATTCCGGGCTTAAAAGTCTGCTTCCCAGCCACTCCTTACGAGGCCAAAGGTATGATGCAAGAGGCCCTAGACGGCCAAGACCCGGTGGTGTTCTTTGAGAGTCAGCGGCTCTACGACATGGGTGAGATGTTTGAGCCGGGCGGGGTGCCGATGGAGAAATATTCCCTTCCCTTCGGCTTCGTGAACCAAGTCCGCCATGGTGAGGATATCACCATCCTCACCATCGGCGCCACCCTGTATAAAGCAGCCGAGGCGGCGGATATCTTGAAAGAGAAATATAACCTCACCGCCGATATCATCAACCTGTGTTCCCTGACTCCGCTGGATTACACGAAAATTGTAGCCTCTGTAAAAAAGACAGGCCGTGTGGTGCTGGCGTCAGACGCATCTACGCGGGGCAGTTTCCTCAATGACATTGCCAGAAATATCACCGAGCTTTGCTTCACCGACCTAGACGCACCACCTGTGGTTGTGGGTGCCAAGAACTGGATCACACCGCCCTTTGAGTTTGACGAGTTCTTCTTCCCGCAAGCCAGCTGGATTTTGGATGCCATCCACGAAAATGTCCTGCCCCTGCCGGGGCATGAGACGACGGTGTCGTATACACCGGTGGAAGTGATGCGCCAAGCGAAAGAGGGCGTGTAGGGGAATAACCCAAACACGCCTCCTATATGCAAGCATTAAACAAGGCTGACATCGTGTTTCACACGGTGTCAGCCTTGTTTTAACAAATTATGCAAAAATAACCTCTACCAAATCTCTATCCCAATTGGATATTATCCATCCCATTTTGTTCAAACTCTGCAATATACTCATCAATCCGCCCGGTTAGCTCTTTGAAGTTATCATGGCTAATGGGCTCATGGTTCATATCCCGGCGGGCCAATTCTTCGGCGAGAATTTCAAAAAATACCGTGTCTTCATAGTCCATAATGGCCTCATGAATCCCGCCCTCTACATAGGCCTTAGAGGGAGATACGCCGTCTTTATGCACCTCTAACAGCTCCGGCATGTGGCGTTTGATGCAGTTGGCGAACAGCTTGGCTTCTAAATCGTCATAGGGTTCAAAGCGATCCTCGCCGCGGGTAGAATTGAGCACCCAGTTTCCTACATAGGCAAGATCCAATAGGAGCCGAAACTCCCGATCTGTTAGATTCAGTTCCATATCGCTCCCACCTTTCCATCGGATGATCCCCTTCTTATTATATCATGTTACAACCGAAAATTCCACACAAAAATTTTCTAACAAAGCGACATATTTGACTTGGCGGATGCAATCCTGTATCATGTTTAGTTAGATGATAGTTCGGGGAGGAATTTTATGGCAGCAAACATAGATAAGCGGCCCATCGGGGTCTTTGACTCCGGTCTGGGGGGCCTGACCGCCATGGCGGCACTCATGCGCCTTCTGCCCGGAGAGGATATTTGTTATCTCGGCGATACAGGCCGTGTCCCCTACGGTGTCCGCAGCCGGGAGACCATTCAAAAATACGCCCGGCAGGACATGCAGTTTTTGGAACGTCAAAATATCAAAGCGGCAGTGGTGGCCTGCGGCACGGTGAGTGCGGTGGCGCTGGAGCAGCTAACGGCTGAGTTTGACATCCCTGTTTACGGCGTGATAGAACCCGCAGTGAGAGCGGCCCTGTCTGCAACCAAAACCGGGAATATTGGTATTTTAGGCACGGAGGCCACCATCGCCTCCGGGGCATATGAGCGACAACTTCGCACCGCTCGACCGGAGGTAACACTGACCAGCGTTGCGTGTCCGCTGTTCGTACCCCTTGTGGAAAACGGCCGGGTTTCCCCTGGGGATGTGGTGATTGAAACCATCGTGTCTGAATATCTGGCACCCATCCGGCAAAGCGGCGTGGACACGCTGATTTTGGGCTGTACCCATTATCCCTTGCTGGAAGCCGTCATCTCCCGGTTTTTGGGGCCATCCGTAACCCTGATTTCCTCCGGGGCGGCAGCGGCGGCATTGGTGGTAAACGAGCTGACAGATGCGGGGCTATTAAATGGCCAAAACGCAGACGGCATCCACCGCTATTTCGTCACTGACAGCGTGGCCGGGTTTGAGCGGCTGGCATCTCTGTTTTTACAGCAAGACGTGTCCGGCGAGGTGGAGCAAGTGATCGTCGGCTAAACCCCAACGAGGATAACGAAGAAAGCCCCTCTGGGCAAGCAGTGATATCTTGCTTGCCCAGAGGGGCCTTCGCATCGCCTCCGCCCCGCTTGCTACGACAGTGTGGTCTGTCCGTGTTCCATTTGTTGGATGGCGTTTTCAATGCGCCGTTTGGCATCTTGCCCGGTGGTGGCGGATTGGACGTACTGGATGGCGGCGGTTTTTTCTTGGTGGGTCATTTTGCCGAAGGTGTCCATGGCCCGGGGATGCATGGACAGTCCCATACTGAGACCCAAGGGCAAATCAACCCCATCCGGGGCTTTTCCCATGCCAATAAAGGGTTTGCTCATACCAATCACACTCCTTTGTTGGTTTAGTGTACCCCACAGGCGTGGGAGTATGTATTAGTTGTTCGATCCCGCAGCCGGTCTCTTTTTCCCCCGCCGGAGCAGTACAATGTTATAAACAGCAAAGGGTAGTGTCACCACCATGCCGAATAGCCAAAATCCCATGAGCGTAACCATAAAGAACACACAGGCTACTACAATGAATCCGTTGCTCTGCTTGCGGACATATCGGCACCCCAGCCAGATGCCACCCACCAGCGACGTAAACCCCCAACCGCCAAACAACCCAAAAAAAAGGACTGTCATCTCCGGCGACGCAAACGGGCCAAACTCGCCAAATTCCCGTTGCCCCATGAGGCCGAGCCAACCGTAGAGGGCGAACAACACGGCAAACAATGTGAATATCACAAGGCTATACCGCTTACGCTCTTGCCTGTTCATCCGAAACACGCCTTGCCCGGCACGCTCTTCCACTGCCGCTATCACCGGGGGCTGTATCGGCAAGGGTTCTTCGGATGGTGCAGGTGTGGGCAGTTCTCCGGTGGCTAAATAGATGTCCGCTTGTTTTTTGTAAAACGTGGAGCCGCCGTGCTGGGCCACATAGGAAAACGCCTCCCCGGCCTCGTCTGCCCGACCCTCGTGCAGGTAGATTCCGGCTAAGGTATACTTTGTAGATACTTTTGACAGTACGGACTGTCCTCTCTGATACGCCAAGTCAAATATCTGTTCGGCACCCTTGTAATCTCCCTGCTCCATCCGCAACAACGCCTGCATTTCGGCGTAGAGAGGCCAAAACTGATTGCTGTCTTGTTCACGCAATTTCGGGTGGGACAAGGCCGCTTCCATTTGTGCCAGCACTTGTTCCGCTAAAAGTATATTGCCATTCCGCAAATACACGCTGAAGAAGTTGCCATGCGTATAAACTGCATCGAATGCTCCGGTACGGTTGTTGGGGGAATATTTGGCCCCGGCAAGCATTTGACCAGCAACGGCATGATTGCCTTGCACCAAATAACCTGTAGAGAGACCAAGCAACACCGACATTCGCTCCGGTTGCCTCTTCACAACCTTTGGGAGAAATGTTTCATAGATAGCCAGATACCCCTCTACATCACAGTCATAGAGCAGTTGATGGATCCTTTGCATTTTCTTTCCGGCAATTGATTCAAGCGAACCAATGCAAATCAATCCAAACAGCAACAGCAGCAAGACAAAGACAGGGAGCGCCAACACCGTTTGTAGCACCGCTCCCTCTTCAAACGCCTGTGGGAATATCGCTCCGGATATCGCCCCCGCCCCAATAATAGATAACACAACGCTAACATAATACCCAATCTTCGTTCCTCGAAATAAAAAAATCATCCGCATATCCTCCTACGGTTTCACTGATACAAAATGACTCCCCGCCACACAAAACCGCCAAAGGTGGTCTGCGGCGTCCCCGGCGTAGTCAATGTTAATCCGCTTGGCGGCCACAATCTCCGGCGGTGCCGGGGCGGCCTCCAGATACAACCGAGGGCTTTGGGTCAGGTCGATGCCGCCCAACTCTCGGGTAATCCCCATGGCCATGGTGAGTTTGCCGGGGCCGCTGCACAGGTTTTTCAGCTTCTCCGTACCCCGCCGCTCTTCCATGACGGCAATCCCCTCCACCGGCTCAATGGCACGAATAAGCACCCCTTCCGGCTCCCCCGGCGGGCCGGAGGTAACGTTGAGGCAGTGGTACATGCCGTAAATCAGATAGATATATGCGTGCCCTTTGGGGCCGAACATGACCTTCGTCCGCTCGGTTTTACCCTTATAGCTGTGGCAGGCGGCATCAAACCGCCCACAGTAGGCCTCCGTCTCCACAATCCGCCCAGCGGTTACTTGACCGTCCTCAGTACACCGTACCAGCTGCTTACCTAATAGGGCACGGGCGACGGTGACGGTGTCTTGTTCAAAAAACGCTCTCGTTACTCCCATGGGCTTGTCTCCTTCTGCTTGATTATGATACCCAATATACCATAGAAATTCCAGAAAAAGCAAGGCGGGTAGATTTTGTGCCGGTTCTATGGTATCATGCAAGCATACCAAGGTTTAGGAGGCCACAGATATGGCAAAGCTTGTGGAATGTATCCCCAATTTCAGCGAGGGCCGAGACCAACAGGTGATTGACGCACTGGTAGATACTGCCAAAGGCGTACCCGGCGTTACGCTGCTCGACCACTCCTCTGACCCCGACCACAACAGGAGCGTATTGACTCTGCTGGGTGACCCGGCGGGTATTGCAGAGGCGGCGTTTTTACTCTGTAAGTGCGCCAGCGAGCGCATTGACCTCACCCAGCACCGGGGCGAACACCCCCGCATGGGTGCCACAGACGTGATCCCTTTTGTTCCGATTCGGCATATTACGGTGGATGAGTGTGTGGAACTCTCTAAGACGGTGGCCAAGCGCATCAGTGATGAATTGCACATCCCCTCCTTCCTCTACGAATATTCCGCCGCCCAGCCAGAGCGGGAGAATTTAGCGAACATCCGAAGGGGCCAGTTTGAAGGCCTGCCGGAAAAATTGACAGACCCTAACTGGGCCCCAGACTACGGCAAGCCGGAACGCCACCCCACCGCCGGAGTCACCGCTGTGGGTGCCCGCCCGCCGTTGGTGGCGTTTAATATCAACTTGGACACAGACGATGTGGAAATCGCCAAAGCCATCGCCGCCGCCATCCGTGGCTCGTCTGGCGGTTACAAGTACTGCAAAAGCATCGGTCTTATGCTCAAGGGCCGCAACATTGCCCAAGTGTCCATGAACATGGTCAACTGCGAGGGTGCCCCCCTCTACCGGGTCTTTGAGGCCGTCCGCTTTGAGGCCAAGCGCTGGGGCGTGAATATTATCGGCAGTGAACTGATCGGTCTGGCCCCGGCTCAGGCATTGATTGATTGTGCGGAGTATTATTTGCAGATCGAGGGGTTTGATTATGAGAAGCAGGTACTGGAGAATCATTTGTGGAGGTAGGGGGAGGATAGCGAGAGTTTTTGGCAGCATTGCAATCGAAAAAACTTAAAAAACAGGCTGGGATTTTCAAGCATTAGCGAGAAAATCTCAGCCTGTTTTCATTGGTTTAATTATTTTGCCATCTTGTTGTAAAGTGATTTAAAGTGATTAGAAATTTTTTCTGGAGCATTCTCCCCAATGAACTCAAACATTTCTTTCTGCTTGGGAAGCATTGTCTTTTCTCGGATAACTTCCATCAATTCTTTTAGCCTTTTCGCTGGGCGCATACTGGTTAATTCACGCACGATATCAATATCTTTCTCCAACATATTGAACACTGCTCTAACACCCGTCTGTGATAGTCCCGTTAGCATTTTTTCATTATATGATTGCGCATCTCTTGCAAAACCATAGATATTTCCAATAAAGGAGCAAATAACAGCTTTTACATAGGTTGAAAGTGCCGAAATAGGAACATCGCTCCCCAGCTGAGATAAAGCAACAGCCTGTTCAGGCTCTGCATAAAAATTATTCCACCCAAAGTGCGCATCAATCAAGAACTGTGCTTGCTTTTTGAATATAATCTCTCTAAATGACTCTGGAACAAATGATACGCCATCTACAACTTTCAAAAATGCCAGTGCTTCATTAGCGGCATCTTTTCCTTTAACATCACGAAGCGAGGCAAACTTCCCCGCAATGCTACTTTTTACGTCATCTGAAACCAATTCCCATATAATGGGAGCCAATTTTTTGATGTTATATTTTAAGGTGGGATCGCAATCTTGTTTTATAAAACTAGCAAAAAGACTATGCAGTATTGGTCCTTGTATCTTGGGTGATTGTGCCGCTACAATGTACTCCAATTCCTCTGTGCTATCAAGCCTTTCTATCGTTAGGTTTTCAATTAAATCTTTTATTTGCAAGCCAGGTGCAGGAGGATCATAGGTTAGTACATATTTTATACAGTTTTTAATGAAGTTTATAGTTTCAAATTTGTCTACATCCCCCAGCGGAAAATGCGCTGCTGAAAACTTGTTTCGTATTTCTCGGCAATGTTGTAAGAAAAAGTCCGCTTCCTCTGGTATAACACCTAATGCAAATGCACCTGTAATTAACTGATAATCTTTTACTTCACGCAAGTCTTCCAGCGTTTTTAATGGTTTGCCGCCCCAGTTAATCGCACTCGGAAAATACTCAATGCCGTAGGCAATGACTTTGCGCTGTATATCATAAATGGTGAGATTCCAAAAATAGTTGATTGCAGCATCATTCAGTCCAACAGACATGGCTATTTTAGCCTTTTCAATGCTACTTTCATCTCTACACTCTGGACGAATTGCTAATTTAACACTGTCCCACGAACTATCAAGGTTATCCACCTCTTCAAGATGCTTGTACCGCTCTGGCAATGTCAAATTGCTCATCCTATATCTCCTTATGGCATTTTTAGCTAACATATCATATCTTCATTGTCACGTCAACTCTTTTTATTTCCAATCGTATAAGAAAATCCGAACACCCCGCCATTCATAAAGATTGGCGGGGTACTTGGATTTGTCTTATTTGGCTCCCCCAGTTGGACTTGAACCAACGACCCTGCGGTTAACAGCCGCATGCTCTACCAGCTGAGCTATAGGGGAATATTTGAAGTAATATAATGTGAGCCCAATTCCAATTCCTTGGAATTGGGCTCTGGTCATGTTGGCATCGACGTATCTTCCCGGGCGGTCGCCCGCCGAGTATTGTCAGCGCAGGTGAGCTTAACTACTGTGTTCGGGATGGGAACAGGTGGACCCTCACCGCCATGGACACCAACTGCTCGCTCTACGGGTCTGTTCGCCGGGAGTCCGGCGTCAATGGCTTTGCCGAAGGCAAAACATTGCTACAGGCGGGGCTTTGCCTCGCCGACCGTAGATTGAGTAAAGGGGCCCCCGCAAAACTTGTTTCGTGGGGATTTACACCCTGAGAACTGAACAATGTGACTGAGGCAAGCAAGGTGCTTGCATATTGTCTTGACACTTCATGAGGTCAAGCCCTCGGGTGATTAGTACCGGTCAGCTGAACATGTTACCATGCGTACACCTCCGGCCTATCTACCAGGTCGTCTTCCTGGACCCTTACTCTACTTAAAGATGGGAGATCTTATCTTGAAGGGGGCTTCACGCTTAGATGCCTTCAGCGTTTATCCCGTCCATACTTAGCTACCCAGCTATGCCCTTGGCAGGACAACTGGTGCACCAGAGGTATGTCCATCCCGGTCCTCTCGTACTAAGGACAGCAC
>Ga0131853_10003089_pt1 | contig 29878 bp, 19 predicted proteins | sample TergutLab28metaG_FD_92764 | JGI IMG/M metagenome (GOLD analysis project Ga0131853, IMG submission 92764) | Labiotermes labralis P1 segment gut microbial communities from Petit-Saut dam, French Guiana - Lab288 P1 (version 2) (version 2) | ecosystem: Host-associated > Arthropoda: Insects >... | reverse complement strand
CCCGTGTAAACGGGGGGTTACGCGAGGGTGAACGAGGTTTTGCTTGATTAACAGAGGGGCGGTTTTGGGGGGGGGGGGGGGGGGTTAGGGTGGTTACAGTCCGACGCTGAACTTTGTGAACTTTGCATTCTTTTCATTTGATCTTCAGTGCCATTGTATTGTTCTCGAAACGACTGATGTTTCCCCAAGACATTCCTGCTGCTGGATTATATACATGCGGCCTAATTTCATGACAGAAAGATCGTGAAAATATTTATACTGATTTGCATCCACATTTTTCATACCCGTTCTGACTCTGTCCGTTTTCTTTGTTGAACGTTTACTGTCTGTAGCTATTCTGTAGAGACCGAAGTTTGCGTCGAATGGATGTTTTCTTAATGTGCCTGACAGCCCATTGTTTTTTCTAATATTAAGCCAGGAATGCGTTTCGTAATATTTTTTTACTGGTGCTAGCAAATGTAACCTTACTGTGTTAGTTTTAAATTGGTTGATGCTTTTAGTTTTACTGGGAAGTATTTTTTTTTAATGAACATTATGAATTATGGTTCTTCTTATTAGCAGAAATACTACAGTTATTACGTGGGCCGGGTGGCTCAGTCGGTATAGCGACTGACTACAGGCTGGACGGTCCGGCATCGAATCCCGGTGGGGACGAGATTTTCCGCCCGTCCAGGCCGGCCCTGGGGCCCATCCAGCCTACTGTAAAATGGGTACCGGGTCTTTCCCGGGGGTAAAATGCATCTGGGGCGTGCTGCTGACCACTCACCCCCTTCTAGTGCCGCGGTCATGGAAGAGTAGAGCTATACCTCTACCCACCCTCTGGGCCACAGCGGACCTGTAACGGGAAAACTTTACCTTTACTACAGTTATTACATTTTATGACATGATTCAGGAAGAAGTGAGTACAGCCTTGACAGCAATACAGACTAACCAAACTCACAGTGTCATTTACGAAAAGAATATTGACAACAGCTATAAAAGTAATGGAAGGTATAAGCAGCTACATAAGTGTTTTTAAAGTTCTAAAAATTGTAAAATTCTACAATTTTAACTAGTTTATGGTGACAATACATTTTAACCACTGGGCTGAATAAAGAATAATTAAGGTACACAACCAACTGTTGTAAAGCGTGAGATGTAAATAGCACACTGGATATGAAGGGATGTGACACAGTGTTGTTCCTTAATATACTGCGATTTCGGTTCAGACTGATGTTGGCTTTGATATGAAAGCCGAAACGTGTTGCTGTGTATTGTAAACAAAAGGAATTTGTTTAACAATAAACTTGTGTTGGCTGAGTCAAAATATTCCTGGTTTCATGTTTAGGTGGTTGTTTCCGGAGTTCCATGCTGAAATGTCTTTTTTGTTTTCCACACTTTCTCCAGCTGCAGCGGAATGCATCACATTAGGCTACTGGCCCCTTGTGTCGCATCCTTTACAGTTCTTTACTCTTGTGTCAGGTGTCTCGTTGTGAAATGGGTTATCGACAGCTTCGGTTCATGAAGCTTATAAGTATTTTGTAGAGGGACATTGAAATTTGATTTCTGATTCGTGTCCTTAAATGGTGTTTTTACGTACATACATATATAATGCATACGTACATACATACGTAACAGTACACATACATATTAGTACTTACTTGCATGCATGTATGCATACATCCGTAATACATACATGCATACATACATACATACGTACATACATATGCATATTATAATGGATGTGTTGTGTGGAATTGATTGATCTCTGCTTTACGTGAGTTTATATTCATCTTCATCTTGTCGCCATTGATACAGTGCAGTGAATACTGTTATGATTATTTAGGCTAGCTAGTTCATCACATTAACTCGCATTATCTCTTGGATGAAACTTCCGTTAATGTATTGTAATGGTAACAGTGGCAGACCAACGTTCATAACTTTCTGCTGTTACGTTCCGTGGAACGTGTGATTTCCGTATTAATTTCCACTCATTTAAGTACATATTAAATACATTTTAAGGTCTTAACAGTTTATTCACACAGCACTAATATGTATCCCACTGTTTAATACATTACTATCACCAGTACATGTATTTAGTTCTCTTGCTACTTCCTGCTCCTTAGGTGCACGTGTCCCCTCAGCACTGTGGTCTCAAGCACACTAAATCACGAAGTTTTGTCGTCTCTGGTGCGATTTCCTGCAGTCTGATTACCGTATTTCCTGCCCCCTAAGACGCTACGTGTGACAAGGCGCACGCTATAATAAGCAAGATACTTTTGCAGATTTTTTCCAGGAAAAGAAGTGCATCTTATGTGGCAGGAAATACGATATTCTTCTCGCAGGGTGAGACCAAGTCTCCCTTCCTTAAGAAATAATATACATAATTATTGCTATGTGTATATTGCTTTTCGAATTCAGCTAAGCTAACCATTCTGAATGAAGGCATCACGATGTGCTTGAAAATCAATAAGTATTACACAAACGTACGTCAGCACAATCTATTTATTCTATAGTATGGCTACGTGTTTCGACTAGATGCTAGTCATCTTCAGGCCCCTACACTTATTTTACCAGATGCTTTGTCCACTTTGGGACAAAGTGGACAAAGCATCTGGTAAAATAAGTGTAGGGGCCTGAAGATGACTAGCATCTAGTCGAAACATGTAGCCATACTATAGAATAAATAGATTGTGCTGACGTACGTTTGTGTAATACTTATTAAGCTAACCATGTTTGAATAATGACGAGTTTTGTGCTGGACGATAGGGGTTTGTTTCTGTACAGGGGCTGAGATTTTCCACTTTTCCACCGTTTTCCGACCTCATATGGTACCCACCCTCTCTGTTTCTATCCGCTGGGTACCAGGGAGTATTTCCCCCGAGGTAAAGCGTCGAGAGCGTGAAACTGTTCACTCCTTTCCATTTATCGCAGAAGTTAACGTATACTGCTGCTGCTGTGCCTCTGCTCGATGGCGTGGTTTTTAGCCAAGCACAGGTACTGGTTTACATTTAATATTTTTGCTATTTGATGCCAGAAGTGAATATCAGCGATTCGGAACTGACGTGTTGCAACGATACAGCTGGTAACTGGGTTGTGGATGTGGAAGTCTTGGATGTTAGAAGACGATATTTCCATCTCGTTTAGTTTTTCACAGCAGCAGCAGCCGCACAGTAGCTGAGGAAAAGGCGCTGATTGTTACTGAAAGTTCCTAATGAGAAGAGTGGGTAGGGGCGATCGTATTGGCTGCGGATATGTGCACGTCCCACGCATCAGTAAGGTAGCTGCAGAGTTTCCGAAAAGCAAGGCTCGACACGAGATTGGGTTTCAATATGATGTGACTCGCCACTGGCTGAGGAATGATAAGATGACGAATCGGAGAAAGAATTACGTAAAATATACCAAGAATATATTGGGTTTCTTCCGTGTTAAGAAAATCATGTGAAGAACGTGTGTACGGCTTACCGTAACGTATTTTCAATTTTTAATGCACTGCATTATGTGTGTTATCGGGCAGGAAATTAGAATCCTTTGAATCTGGAGGGTTCATAATTCTTGCAGTTATGTTCATCGTACGTTATACACGTGTCAAAATATTTATGTTGTGACTAGGAGCTTTTGTGATTTTCCGCAGTCCCTCCCTTTCGCTAAAAGGGATTCGTTGAACGAGCTTCTTGTAACATTATCAGACGCTATGCGACAACTGGCAATGATGCAGCATCTTTAAAGAACCCCTTGTTCACTATACGTTAGGTAATGTAATGGGTTTACTGTAATTTTCACTTTTATTTTTCCTTGCCTTTGAAATTATTTTTCCAGGCATCTTGAATATAATTTTCTTTCTTCTTCGTACGCTCCTGTATAAAACTTTTTGTGGTGCTCTTCTGCCGCTCACTGGCGCTTAACTGCCACTCCCCGCCTCACTGCTTTCCTTTTCTGCAGTGTTTAACGGAAAGTCATTTTCTGTCGGAGTTATTTATGCGCAGTGCTGGTGTGGATGCCGTTTCGACTTACGTCATCACAAAATTGTCTGCTTCCTTCTAAACCGAAGTGATTCACAATTTGTATCAACTAACAAACTCTGCGCTCAAACAAGATGCGAAATGGAAGGCAAGGGGGATCTGGCTTGTGCAAGTCGATCTTTATTTTACCAGGCCTGAACAGGCGAGGGGGCTGTTTTTCATTCACTCTAAGACTGTCGTTTCTTACAGTTGACCTAAAGAGATACATCCTGTCAGTTTAAATTCATGTCCAGGAGTCCTGCTATTATTCTTCTGCTGTGTTTTTGCAAAGAGATGGGAAACAGAGAATTTTTTTTAGCTGTTCATGTTGCTTGTGGGAGTATTAGTTGAGACAGTGAGGTGGCTTTGAGTCACTTGGTACTTGGCTTCAGCTAGACGTATTGTACGGGATTCTGTTGATAAATGAGCGTGATGTGTTGGGTAATAAAATACAAAGTGCTCGGAGACATAACTGTCCCTGTGCCACTTTGCGTACTGTAAGTCTTTTGTGGACCATATTGCAACTGAACCTGACCCTTTGTGGTGAGAAGCCGGAGACTAGCCGTCTGAGTCCTGGCATGGTCTTTTATCACGGATGGAAACCATATTGTGCGCGAGCCCATTGAGCTAAGCAAAATAAATGTGTTTGACGGGTCAGCATATTTAATGCCTTGCTGTATTTTCATGTGCAAACGCGAGCAAAACCAAGTTTAGAGATGAAAAGAAGTCCTCATCCTTCGATGGTGTGTGGTCGGCTGAACTGTTACAACTGAAACTTATACGTTTTTAAATAAGTTGTACCATTGTTACGTTATGTAATTTGTGGTACTTATGTGAAATTTAGAAGTAGTTTTTATAATTGTGGCTAAACTGTAGCCTATAAATGCGCAGCTCCGGAGCTCCGTACCCCCTTTTGGTGCTTAAGGAGTTCACGGGCACGTTACAGGCTTCATTTTAAATTTGTACCTTTTTTGGTGCTCAGTTTCGAAAATGTTCACTTTCCCTGGCACATGTGGTCATATTAACTTTCTTCCATTTGACCGTCTGATGTCAGTAAGTAGCTCACGTTTTAATTTAGAAAGAATCACTTTGTAAACGTTGTTTAAAAGGGGGTGTGGCTGGGAAAGCACATGTTATTTCACCGTAAGCTGACGGGGCATATCTGATTTTCAGCCATATTGACTTATAATAAATTCTGTTCTAGATTAGGCCGTAAGTGCTCTCATATATATAGCCCATAAGCCTTTGCATTTTACAGATTTCCTGAAAATTCAGTGCCGAAGACTACTAATTTGCATTTCATTATTCATATTACTAAGTAAGCCTCGAAGAACACCGTTGGAAATAGTGTGTACTGCATTATGTGGAATATTGTTCCCATCCTATTCTTGTTGTCTCGGTCTTTCACGGGGTGGATGTTGTCCAGGCTGAAAACAGTCATTTATTGACGTATAACTTCAGGCACTCTTAACTGCGACGCTAGATAAAGAGTTCGGCCCCTCCGCTCTCGAGCAAAGAGCTCTCCGGTGGTCTCTGAGTGAGGGGTTGAAAGAGCTCCAGGGGCGATCTGGACGTGATGGTGACGAGTGAAACCGTAAAAAATGTTTACGTTTTTAAGTACCAATATACGGGGCTGTTGTTTCAGGGTAGGTGCATGTTTCATGATTGTTGATGCCGCAAACAGAGTGACCACTTCATCTGTCGTTGTTTTGTGTGTCTGTATTGAGTTCGTGTGCCGGAAAAAATGATCATAACGTTCGCCGCGGACACGCGGGTATAATTAATGCTACTGACGCGGTGACCGGCAGTACAACAAAAGGTAAAGTACGCGAACGAACGCGATCGTGGAACCGGCAGTGTTATAAGCTGTGTTCCACGCCAGTAGTGAACAAATATAAAATTTGAAATGTAATCATTTACAGATATTGCGTCAAATTAATTGGGAGTCTAGTTAAAATGGCCCCATGTTTAGACGCGCCCGGTAATGGTCGTTTGAAGATTGAAGGAGGGAGAGGGGGAACTAATCATTCTGAAGGAAAGTTAGTTGTATCTCTGCAGCTACGCCGATATTGCATCTAATGATCACAGCTGCGCCGAATGAACAAATTTATTCTCTGTGAATTGGCGGTCGAAACCAAAATAAAGCATTAGAATTTACTGAAACAGTTTGGTGTATGTACTCAGCTTATCTGAGTGAGTGAGTGAGTGAGTTCAAAAGTAAACCACAATAAATATTAACTGTTTTTATAAGATCCATACAAACTGTTGTCCATGGAAGCAGTGGACATGGCGCCTTCAGATGAAATTGGAGACGCAAGACGTTTAATTTTAAGAATGTGTTTCAATGGCAACTGTAGGTTTCCTTTTTTGGGGGCGGTGGGACGTTCGCAAAACTGCGAAAAACGGGTGTTAGCTTCGTCATGTCTGTCTGGCCGCCCGTCCTCATGGATCAACTCGCTTTTCACTGGACACATTTTCATGAAATTTTGTATATGGATGTTTTTCGAAAGTCTGCCGAGAAATTTCAAGTTTCTTAAAAATCTGACAAGCATGCATGGTACTTTTCTTGAAGACATATGTACATTTGTGACAGTTTCTCGCTGAATTTTTCTAAGAATGACACGCTGCAGACGAAAGTTGTAGAGAAAATTAAAACACATTTTATGCTCAATAAAACTTTTCCCGGAAATCTTGCTGTATATGAAGTAATGTGGAAAAATTTTGTAGAATCAGATAAGCCTCAGATGACAATATAATACGGCGCATGCGCATTGCATGCTGGATACCTAGGGCTACAGACGCACACTCAGAATTTGTCATACTTATTGCTTTTCTACTGCAACAATGAGCACTCGAACGAGCTTCAGTGTTATGTTTACAGTTAAGTTGGCTGTCTTGTAATATTTACAGCAGTTGTGAATGGTTCATGGATAACGCGACGACTATGAAATTTTAATAGGAGCCATCCCGTTGTGTTATTTAATATTCAATGAAATGGTTCATGCCGTCTTAACACAACACCAATACATTAGTTTTTTTGCTACATGTTTCGGTTTCTACAAAACCATCTTCAAGCCAATGTTGACTACAGGTGGGTACATTCAATGTGTTAATACATTGTGGGATTCCATAGTATTTACATAAAATCATAATAATCATGAAAATTTTGAAGTTAATCTTAAAAAACTTAAAAATTTTCATGATTGTTATGATTTTACATAAACACTTTTGGATCCCATAATGTATGTAAACACTGAATGTACCTCTTTATAGTTAACATTGGCCTGAAGATGGTTTTTTAGAATCCGAAACATGTAGCACATAACTAATGTATTCGTTATCTCGGTATTTAACCAACTTGATGCACAAAATTTGTTTCACAATAAGTTTTATTTCATACCTCTACATGGTTCGAGCACATGTGCTCGAACCATGTAGAAGCATGAAATAAAACTCATTGTGAAACAAAATTTGTGCATCAAGTTGGTTAAATACCGAGATAAATATACTAAGATGCACGGTCCGCAAAACATAAAAAAAATAATGTATTGGTGTTGTGTTAACATGACATGAACCATTTTATTGAGTGACGACACTGGTTTGCTGACGAAGCCTATTTGGCTTTGAGTAAGATAAGTGTTCGTGAAGTAGAAACCACAGCCTACATGAAAGTGTTTGAGGGAGCTGAATAAAATCGGGGTCAAGTTTAGTCATGATAACCTCGTGCTGCCGAAATTCCTGTGTGGTAGTAGGGTCGATTCCCATGTAGGCTGACCTGCTATGTTTTCTTAAACCGGAACTTTTTTACATTCAGTTCTTTACCTCAAATGCCTACTGGCTAATAAATAATTACATACATAAGTAATAATAAGTCGATGTACATATATTTTGAGTTGCACTGAAATGAGCGTGGCGCTGGAAAGGCATACTATTGATGGAGATAACAGATCCGCACTTGATGGAGGTGAGTGGTCAACCTTACATTACCGGCCACATGCACGTCTGTCCCCCCCCCCCCCCTCTTTCCGCCGCCGCGTTGTCCATTTGGATGTGAGGCTGTGGACGTCATAGAACATCTTGACGAGGTACAGTCCAGAGATTCTCTGTCTTTGACGGCAATCGAACCCGGTTTCTTGGCCGTTCCCTGTTCATAATTGCTGCCTGCAACTGCTCTACACATAGCAGTTGCAGATGCTGTTGTAGATTGCACAGCTCTCATTATTGATGCTCTATCAGTTGCAGTATTACAACTACAGCTAGTAACACTGCTGAGCTTGCCACTGATAAGAACATACTTGCTTATAAACCAGTTTCAAGGCGTACGTGAATTTGCAGCTTGACTGTAGCGACTATGTTGCTGTTGGGGGTGCCCTGGGTAACAGATGCCGTGTCTGAGGCTGCTTACACAGACGGAAGATTAAGTGTCATCTGCGCGTCCAATTATTGGACTTCTGTTCTCTTGTTCGAGAATAGATTCGTCTTCTGAATGAAACAAATATGCAGTGTCGCTTCAACCGCTTCTAGAGTCCAATATTTTGCGCCTTCTCGGTGTTCGTGAGCTGTTACCATTTCCTGCCTGTCACTATGACGTCAGTGTGATGAACACAGTTGTCAGAATGGCCGAGAATTATGTGTTCCAGTCATATGGAAATAACACTATAATGCCTCGTACGTTATGGATATTCTCGCCACGTTAAAGACTCATCTGCCCTCAAATGTGTGCAATGACGTCTTGAATCTGTTTCCTGTATAAGAAAGTTCTTAAGGTTCCGGACGTAAACGGAAGTGTTTTTTTGCACAGTAATCGCCATTAAAACAGCGCTAAAATATGTTGTTTTATTTTGAAATTTTCAATATTTTTGTACTGTCTCGATTCCAGCAAGAAATCTTGGAAGGAATCAAATGTCTTTTGTATAACAGATGTTCGCAGGTTACAGGTTAACCATCTGCGGTCCATAGAGCGTAATCCGCCTCATTTATTTTCTCTCTTTGGTCCCTTGAGGGTTACAAAATGGAGGACCTACTTGGACCTCGGATATCCGGCCAGGGGCAACATTGACCTCTCTTAATGTTCATTATAACAGCTGGCCGAGAGACGACTGTCGCACTCTCCATATTGCGGATATTACCAAGACACTAACAGTCAGTGTATCTCGCCGTCGTTTAACAATAAAAGTCGCTATAATCTGAATTGTTTGCATCCTGTCTGTCGATAATTAAAAAAAAACGGCCTGTTGAAAACTGAAGCAGTTAATTGAACGCTATTGCACAGGGGTAAAATTGTCCTTGTGCTTAATTAAACACAAATCTTTGAAGTCACTGAGAAGAGGGGAAGTATAGCTCCGCCCAGTCCTAACTTCGGCGCCAGATGGAGGTTAGAGGTCAGCTTCACGTCCAGACCGCTACTGAATTTCGCTTGTTACATTGATCCCTTAGCACTCTTTGGGCAACTTATGTCAGTTCAGCTATGACATTAGGCTGTGTGCCACTTAGATTAGTTATAACAGTAGACAGAACTGTAACACGAGTCTTTGTTATAAAGATAAAGTTGTTATTACTCTACGGAAGTAATCGCTGTGTGTTGTGTGATACGTAGGAGACAGGGCATTCAAATACACGTTCAGTGTTGGCCAGTTCGATAATTACTGAATTCTGTTCCACATGTATTGTGCAGTATAAATACAAAGCTTAATGCATTACTGTCCAGATATTTAGATGTGGGAGACGCAGGTTCGCTCTTTCAGTCACTAATCGTCCTGAAGTAGGAAGCGTTTGGTATCATGTCGATGCTGACCACTACTGCCGAGCCGATAGAAATGTAAGAGCCGTAAGTCGTGTCGTACTGAGACGTTTCTTGCACAAAACTTCCTGTTTGGGTCTGTTATGCCTTGGCTGTACTGTAAAGTGCTCCATTCTGCTGAGAAAATGAAACTGTGTGTATTTTAGGTATAAAAGAATGAGCCGAGCTTTGAGGAGGTGTTTCGAAGCGCTGCATTCTTAAAGAGAGTGTTCTCCTGTCACGCTGTTTCTAAGTTCTGCAGCTATCAGCAGCGTGTTGTCGGCCACATTCTGTTGCTGCTGTATACGATTTTTAAGAGAATATGCCACCATAATCAATAGCACACAGGTTAGGTCACTTGGTTTTTAGGTCAGAGTTTAAAATGGGGGTGAGGGGCATGAGGGTGCAAACACCGACAAGAATAACAAATTGCACAAAAAGGTAGAGTACCTTTTGCCAATACGTACTGCAGTGACGGCCGGCACAATGGTGTGCAAGTTTTGTTATCGCGTTGATACATTCGATTTGAATTCACCTGTCCTTTATTGGGTTTTAATTATGTAACTAAACAGACTAATTAAATTGTTTTTCTTTGGAATGTTAGCTGCCGTGCGTTTAAATGGAAGATAGCCTATTAGAATGCCAGTTATGCTTCTTTTTTTGTATTGTGGAAAACTTTTACCCTTATCCTGCTAACGTGGAGAATATGGTGAGCTCCTAATAATAATGCTAGCAGATGGCAGATGGGATTTAGTTCGGCGTTTAAAGGGTTAAATGACCGTCAAGTATACTGGAGTTAATACAAGACAGGCTAAGTACGTACAATGTAACATTGTAGCGCGTTCGTGCAACCATTGTTGCATGGTAAAGGCAATAAGCATTACATGTTCTGAGCGTATATTTGTAGCCTTAGGTATCTAGCATGCATTGCGCATGCGCCATAGTGTCATTTGTGGCCTGCCCCTCTCTACAACATTTTTCCACATTATCTCTTAAACGGCATGATTTCCGAAAGAATGTAAATGACCATAAAATGTGTGGTTCGAGTTTCTCTACAACGTTTCTCTGAAATATGTTTCAGACCAACAAGAACTGAACGAGATGTGATCGAAAATGTGTATTGGTAGTAACGTAAAGAGCGTTTTATTTTCGCCCGATTTTGATGAAAATCGAATTTTCTGGACAGATTTTCAAAAAAAAAAATACTTCGATATAAAATTTCGTTAAAATTCCTCCAGTAGGAGCCGAGTTGTTCCATACGGATAGACGGACTGACGGACAAACATGACGAAGCTAAGAGTCGCTTTTCGCAATTTTGCAAATGCGCCTTATGTATTGCATGCAATTTATAGGACGTAAGGGCCTAAGGTGCATGTAAATGCTACAGTGTTGGTAATCAGCTATCAAATCGAAGCGAAATGATAAGACAATAGAACGACTTTTCTAAAAAAAAAAATGTAGACATTAGCGAAATTTTCAAGAAACATCAAAGAGCGATGTGTGTAACAAGCATGATTCTCAGAAGGGAACGCGCTTCATGCAGGTGACTGAAATCATTTACATGGTTTTGTAATTCACTGCATTCGAGACTGTTTTAACCCAGACTTCTTGTGGCAACAGTACAAACTAATCCAGTGTGTAACAACTTCAAGAGTTCGTAACTTGTAATGTGGCTTACTGTTCAGACAAGCATGTTTGTCACACCTTTCGCCGTCGTTGTTGTTAGTGCAGAAATGTTGTTAAAAGAAGTATATATATATATATATATATATATATATATTGCTTAAATATTTCAATTGTGGACCCGGTAGCTCAGTCGGTATAGCGACTGAGCTACGGGCTGGACGGTCCGGCATCGAATCCGATGGGGACGAGATTTTCCGCCCGCCCAGACCGGCCCTGGGGCGCACCCAGCCTCTTGTAAAATGGGTACCGGGTCTTTCCCGTCGGTAAAGTGCGACCGGGGCGTGCTGCTGACCACTCACCCCCCTCTAGTGCCGCGGTCATGGAAGAGTAGAGCTATGCCTCTACCCACACCGGGCGTGTAACGGGATCACTTTACCTTTACCTTTTTAAATATTTCAACTACAAAACCGTGTGCTGTTGTATGAGTTTCAGTTTCGTCGGCCTGAGCTCTTAAGTAGTAGCCCATCTGAAAATTATTTATGAACGAAACCAGTGCTGTTATTCCAGGAACAGTATCAGTTAACCCGATCTCCAGTTTTAAAATTGGTTTGTGAAGGATTTTAAAATCTTGTTACTTTTTAACAAAAGTGGGTTTTCTCTCCGCTTCTCGCGTTGATGAGGTTCCTGTTATTGTATAGTGTGTTTGCATGATCACTATTCAAATTTCTTACCACTCGGTCTAGGAATGCGAACTCTGAACCAAAGGACTTTATGCACTACGTAGCCTTTGTAATGTGGAAAACAGTGCATAAAAACCTACAGGCCTGAAGACTTCCCATATATGGTACTGAAAGATATTTCCCGTAAACAGTATGTGATTTAATTGACGGGCAAATTGAAACTTTTACGTTACAGCGCAATTGGCTGATGAAACATTTCGTTTCCACCATTTGATAGACTTCTGAAAGTTTTATAACATAGTTAGAAGGGTTGCATATTCCGGTGCCTGTTTTCAGTTAAACAACGACGCATGCCCGTACTAAATCGCGTTTATGTGACTCGGTACTTTAGTCAGCCATGTTGTAACCGAATTAATTGTCCTCTATGTTCATTGCTGTAGCAGTATATCAGCGTGACATGCCCGAAGATTAAAGAGCAGATTACTTTAAGAAAATGCTTTTTACTACTGAGTGCACATAGTCTTTCTTCTTTCTGTCTCTCTACGAACCTAAAAGTTAAAACATAGAAATTTATAATTTTATCTATTATGAATTTAATGTTTTCCATCCCGAAGTGTTCGATACATACACAGTAAACAGCAGTGTTCAGTCAAACACAACGATCATATATTATGTTATTTATTGACCTTGGACTACATGTTTCGATTACCTTGGAATCATCATCAGGCCCCCTCTGAAAGGCCTGATGATGATTCCAATGGAATCGAAACATGAAGCCCAAGGTCAATAAATAACATATTATATGATCGTTGTGTTTGACTGAACATTGCCATAAATTGTATGTGTGTTAAACACTTCGGGATGGAGAACATTCATTTTATTGCTAGTGAAGCTAAAAACCATCAATTTCTATAAGAATATTAGATCGAAACTACTAAAATGTAACGCGAGCATTTATTTTAATAAACAATGCCTTGGTTCTATTTAATGGATCTGTATTTTTTCAGAGTTATGAGTATGAAAATGGGTCTTTCGCCTAAAAGAAGAATATGAATTGATAATATGGGAGAACAGGATGATAGGGATTATGTCTCAGACAGATCGAGTAAGAATATCATGGCAGCATTGCCTATCGAGGGCATCGTATTTTCTACCCCGAGTCAAATGGCACTGGGGCGATCATTCCAAGGAGGATAAATTGAATGTGACATGTAGGTCTGGACGTTGGAGAAATGAGAAATAAGAAGGAAATTGTATTTAGAAACCTACCCTAAGACCTACATGCAGATAGTTAATTCATATCAACTCAAACACGTGGTGTGAGGATGTGTGCTGGATTCATACCGTTAAAGGTATAGTCCACTGTCGGGATTTTTGTGAAAGCCGCACTTAGTTTTAGGATTCCATTCAAGGTTGGATAATTTAGTGATCAGATTATGACTTATCTTGTTTTCATGACGGGCATTGTAGCCTGGAATTTGTTAATCAGACGCGAAGCTTTCTATTCCGTGCATTTTGTGTGTAGCATTTATGTCTTTAATTTACCAACTAAATGCACGTACAGTTGCATATATATATAAAAGGTAAAGCAGTCCCATTACAGGCCTGGACAGGCCCAGAGGGTTCCAGGAAGTTAAGGTTCCTAGATTTCGTGACAACGGTGCAGGATGGTGGTAGGTTGTCAGCCTTACGCACCGGCCGCCTTTACCCACAGGAAATACTCCTGGTACTCATTTCTGTTAGAGGCTGAGTCGGACCCAGGGCCATAGTACGTTCGGAAGGATTTTATGTCAATGAAAAATCCACTGACACCAGCTGGGATCGAACCAGCGACCTTCCGATTTGAAGCACAGCACCTTAACCACTGTGCTACCGCGGTCCCCCATATATATATATATACATAATTATTTATCAAATCTCTCGCACATGTTTCGGTGCATACTACACCATCCTCAGGAAGAACTCTTTGTCCTTTGCTCAAAACTATCTGCTTATTGTAATGTTGTTACTTTGGTTACAAAGCGTACGATATATCACATGTGGGTTTCACAACGTTATGTACACTTATTAGAACAACATTTAGCTCTTTGTTGTGTGTTAAAAACTGTTTAAAGTGTTCAAAATCCTTTTCTAAAATATGTTGACACGTGTTGGTGCAGAAAGGCAACTGCTTATTTTATTGCAAGGTGCCGTGGCAATATATGTTCTTTTTTGTTTCAGCCATGTTGGGGTCCTTTGTGTGGTGATCGTGAGAAGAGCCCTTATCCTGTTGTTGTACCTCTCCTGTGTCTTGGTGTATGTCGTGATTTGTTGAGTAATGCCCGGCCTCGTCAGGCTTTATCCTCTATTGTGGCATACTTGCTGGCAAGCTGTCAGCAAGCCTGTATGACATATACCATTGCTGTGTGCACAGTGCAAAACTCCTGTTGATGGACAGAGGAACTGTCCGAAACATGTAGAGTTTTATTCCAAAGGTAAATTTGAGAAATCAGTGAATCTAGGTGGTTTTATTATAAGAATAATGAAGTGAATATTTTACAAAAAGCAGTAACATGCGTAATAGCATGTTTAAGGATGTCTGGAAGGAAGGGTCCCTGATCATGATGCAGGGACCCTCCCTTCCAGACATCCTCAAAAAAAATGCAAACCACACTCCAAACCATACACAACTGGTGTAAAGAAAATAGACTGAAGATTTCCAAAGACAAATCGGCTCTGATGCCAATGTTCACAAGAAACAAAGAAGTACTTAAAAGCCATCCCACAATAATCGAAAGGGGAATAAAAATAGTCTCACAGATGAAATACCTTGGTGTAACTTCAGACTGCAAGTTGGATTGGTATCCCCACACACAGTACCTGGAAAACAAGCTACTGCGTATCCGTAACAGCCTTCTCCGCTGCTCAACAGCCGCATGGGATATGGCATTCCACAACCTGATGACGATTTATAAATACGCCATACTTCCAGTCATCACATACGTCTCAGAGGCCTGGAGTATCTCGGTGTCCAAAAGAGCAAAGAGAAAACTGCAGCAAATTCAGAGAGCCTTTATCATTTTTATAACAAAGGCATACAAATCAGTTTCAAACGAGGCTCTATCAGCAATTGCAGGGATAATGCCCATAGAACAAGCTATACAACTATACAAAGACAGAAGAGCAATCTCTAGAGGAAATCCCACAAATGCAGTCATAGCTGCACTAAAGAAAATAGGAACCCCCCACCAAAAAAGAGGGATCCACCCAAAAGACAACCACATAAGTGTAGACCTCTCAGGAACGGTAGGAAACGCTAACATGAAAATCTTTACAGATGGCTCAAAAACGGAATATCACGTAGGGGCAAATATGGTCACTGAAAAAGACTGCAAGGAAATTCACATAAACACTCAGAGACTGAACACGACATGTACAGTATTCCAAGCTGAACTATACGGAATAAACATGGCCATTGACTGGATCGAAAGCCAAGGAAAGAAAACCTCCTCCTACGCGATAAATGTAGACTCCAAAGCAGCACTACTTGCCATTGCAAACAAGCACACAACTCACCCCTTAGCCGTTGCCATCAGGGTGAAAGCAATTAAACTAAGAAACTCCACCTCGATAACCTTCCACTGGGTCTAAGGACACGCGGGTCTGAAAGGTAACGAGAGGGCAGACTACCTGGCCAAAACAGTTGCGAGATACAATACTACCATCGCTTACGATGAAATCCCTATCAATCGAGGAAAGCAAATACTGGAAGACCCCTACACAAAAATCTGGAACGTAACATATGTAAACTCAGCAAATGCCTCCCACACAAAACTATACATACCCACCATTTTCCACAGACTTTCCCTTCCTCTATGGCCCAACTTTCTTCTCACTCAGTTCCTAACAAATCACAGCAGCTTCCGCTCTTACCTTCACAAAATAAACAAGACGCCGTCTCCAAATTGCAACTGTCCTGAAAAGACCGTACAAACGGCCCACCACCTTATGCTGGAATGCAGCTTATGGTCAAAAGACCGCCCATCGGTTCTCAAATCTCTCCCCCCACCTCTCGTTCTGCAGTACCACATAAACACCGTCAGCATTACAAGCTTCCTCAGACGTATCTTCCAACCACTTCAAGAAGATGCCCAAGGAAATTAAATCCGGCAACACTCCTAAAGTACCGTCCAAATACTGACCTGTACTCTTAAAAAAATGGTAAAATGGGTTAAACTGTAAGCATCTCTGTAACAACCCACTGTAAACACCTCTGTAAATACCCCGTGGTATACCTAGATGGTAAAGCACGGGTTGAAATCAATAAACGCAAATATTAAAAAAAAAAAAATAGCATGTTATGCAGCTATTTAAAATATAGGAGTCATTCACATCAGAATGGTTGTAGATTTTGAAGTGAAGAGATAGAACGTATCGTTGCGTACCTCACTGTATGCAACAGCCCATGCCACGAAATCTCTTCTGCCGGGACTGTTACGATGAACGGTTGGGCTGTTCGAAGCGAATGTGCTTGTCTGTCGGTGCTTTGTTACGTCACTAAAATCATACGATTTTTATTTTTTCGCTCTCACTCATGATTGTACAAACTGCACCATTCCGATAAATTATGATGATGATGTTGTCAGTGAATTTGGCCTTTAATCAACGATTGCGTTGCGAATTGCTTTGATGTGTTGGATGCATAGGAGCTTACTAACAGCCTGGTGTTAACCGGCAAGTAGTGCCAAGCATACAAGGACTGCGCTTTTAGTAATAATAATAATAATAATAATAATAATAATAATAATAACCTATGTATTCACTACGAAACACACTCGGAATATCACTTGAAACAGAGTTGTGCCGTCTGAAACTTGAAGCCTGAGCGGTGGGATCACCGTTGGTTCAACAGGTGAAGTACCGGGAAGAAAGAGACATAATAATGATGATGATGATGATGATGATAATAATAATAATTTTAAAATATAACGAACTCATAATAGAAGTTCAGTGCATGTGGAATGTGAAAGCAAAAGTGATACCAGTGATAACAGGGGTGACTGGAACCATTTTAAAATCACTCAGACAGTATCTGAGCAACATACCTGGAAAGCACGAAATTAAGGAACTGCAAAAATAGCCATATTGGGCTCTGCACACATACTGCGGAAAGTGATAACGCAAGAGTACAAAACATATTTCACATGCGAAACAACATTACATATAGCATAGATTGTAAATACAGAGCAGCTGCAACACTATATACCCCAGAAACATGGTTTGTTTCAAGTATATAAGTGTAAATAGCCTGTATAAAGGTGGTAACAAGGATAAGGATGGTAATGACGATGATGATGATGATAATAATAATAACAATAATAATAACGCACTCCGAGACATGGTGTCTCAGTGGCATAATGATAAAAAGTCAAGTTACCCGTTAAAATACGTGTTTATCATGCAGTATGTAAAATCACACAAACGTTTCGGAAACGAGATCTGTTTCCTTCTTCAGATGAAAGGGCAGGGAGACACCTGCTCCATTGGTTCATATAGAAAATGCGGATTTTTGTAATTGTAGTCAGTGGGAATGGTCTGTAAATCAAGTAATCCTAAGTGCAATTACTCTCGTCTGAACCGTTTAGAATTTACCTGCAGAAATCTGGTTTATACCGCAGTTTCCCTTAGTTAAATCAGCGACAGTCGTTGAGGACATTTTGGAAGTGAGCATCTTCACTTAATACACGGTGAATGTTTCACAGCCCGGTTGTCTGTACAAAGGAAGTGGTTCAGAACTACCGCCTGTTAAGTAAAGAGACAGCAGCCAGCATGTTCGGCAAGCGTTGCTGCTTAGTCGACCACAGTGGACAGGAGTCGTGAGCCGATATGATCTTTCTCGTCCGATTGTTTGGAGGCTGTAAGCAAGAATATGCGAGAAATTACATTTTATGAGAATTGAAAACTAGGAGAGGGATCGTCGGAGGTGGGCGTGAAGAGTCCTTCCCCAACCCGACATTTATCCTGGGACTTAAATTTATAGACCTGTCACATTTGATGGGTTTGAGGCATATGCGTAGCGGTGCGTGCGCCACAGAGATGGAATAAATCGACGTTCAGGTATTTCTCAGTGTGTGAATCGAGATTGTTGTTTTGTTATTTGTCTCTTCTGACTTTCTCTGTACTATACAGTTTTGTTGTTCTAAAAAGCAGTTTTGATAAGGATAACATATTGATCTTCTGTAATAATTTTGTACCGATTTGCTTGCAAGTTGCTAGCCTGTCATAAAGTAGACTTGGAATGGTTACCTACACAATATACATTTCTCTAAATCAGATTTAGTGTTTCTTCTTTTACCGGTATTCCTTGTAGTTCCGAACAGAATTATTCTAGCGGAATGTGTTTTCACTCTGCTAGTCAAGAAATTCTGTATTTTGTATCTAACCAAACGACCCAGTAATTCACATGTTAAGAGGAGTCTGCAACTGTATACCATCCTGAGGCATTTGAGTCCAGTCCACATGCTCTTGCCTTACTTCGGACGTGACACGGGTTGGTTTTGGGTGACCTTGTGGCAGTTGTTACCGTCTAGCGTCAAAGGTCATACGCCAGTTTGTGGAAGGGCAGGTGTAGATGCTGGAAGCAAGTAATGGCGAGATTTCAGGTAAACACAAAACTGGGACCGTAGGCTGTGCTGTATTCCGCGAATTTCAGGATCAGTAAATTGTCTCTCCGTTTGTTTGCGTAATCCGCAAGTGAAGAGCCTGCAGGCTAAACCTGAGAAGTAACATGCTGATAAATATATCAGTTACGTGTAACTGGTCTATTTATCGATATGAGGCCTGTGGTAGTGGTGTATGTGGTTGCTCACTCATGACATAACAACAATTTGCTTACATGAAATGAACCAGAGGGCTGAGCTGCGCTGTGCCTTATGTGCAGGTCTAGTATCTGCAACGTTCCCAGTGATGCGTGCGCACTGTACCGCCTTACATCTTGATCCTATTCCTATGCCTGAGGCCATTTTTAATGAAATGTTCAGTTTCTGTATTGTGAGGTTTCTTCTTTTTTTTTTTTTAAACCACAGTGCAGTAAATTCACTTATTATGATGCCTTAATGGACATTTTTAATTAGGTGTTCTTTAATTTCATTAAGAGCTGTTTTCTGTGAGACTTGTAAGATACGAAATCCTATGCTACGTGGCGGAAATTACCGTATTTTTGTGTGTAGAAGATGCGCGTTTTACGTAAAAAAAATGACCATGATGCTGTACGTCTTGTAGGACTAAACCGGCGGTTAAAAATTCCCCTTCATTTGTTTACATGCATGTGTGTGCAGTACACACCGGTAAAAATTGTGGTTCATTAAGCCGATCACCCTGACGTTTCATATTAATGTCTATTGTATATTTTCCGTAGAATACCTGGGATCCGTTCATTATTTCATTTCCACATGGAGGTTGAAATGTATTAAGATGAAGGCAATTCTTTAAACTGACGTGCAGTTTTGTCTCACAGCCTACTGTGTCGTTGCTCTGATATGCCTGCCTTTACATATGTATGGAATTGTGACCAGATATGCATACTTTTGTGTATATGTGAATCTGGACCTAATTACTTCGTTCCGAAGATGGAGGTTGGACGTTCCTCCGAAACGTCGGCGTTCCTCTGTGATCGTATAGGTTCGTGTACCGGAAAACTAGCTTCTAATTATCGGCTGTTGTCAGTGAAAGAAAAAAATGCTGTTTTACCTGTGTTATTTACTGCAACATACTGCATGCTTCTCAAATTATGTTTGTATGTATGTGTGTGTGTGTATGTATGTATGTGTGTGTGTGTGTGTATGTATGTATGTATGTATGTATGTTTGTATGAATGTGTAAGTATGTATGCATGTATGTACGTATGTATGTATGTGTGTGTGTATATATATATTTATATATATGGCGAAGGTAATATGAAACAGGTGGGCCGGGTAGCTCAGTCGGTATAGCGACTGATTACGGGCTGGACGTTCCGGGATCGAATCCCGGTGGGGACGAGATTTTCCGCCCGTCCAGACCGGCCCTGGGGCCCACCCAGCCGCCTGTAAAATGGATACTTGGTCTTTCCTGGGGGTGAAGTGCGGCTGGGGCGTGGGGCTGCCCCCCCCACCCTATCTAATGCCGAGGTCCTAGAAAGAGTAGAGCTATACCTCTACTCACCCTAAGGGCCTTCGTGGCCTGTAAAAATGGTGAAACCTAAAATATGAAACAGAGATGTTATCGTTACACATGCAAAATGTTTTATATTAATTTCTTTTCAAATGAGTTGGGAATTGTTCACGCCGTTATCGTTAGGCATTCAGCATTACTTTCTGTATTTCAGTCGATTTTGTGGTTTAAGCTGCGTGCATAATGGAATAGCGTGCCTCAGTAATATTCCACATTACTCACATCAACCAATTCTTCTTCGTGCCATACCAAGTGACAGACCTTTCTAAGGCCATTCGTCTCGATGTGTTTTAATGTCAAATATTTGAAATCAACTGTATGTCCGTCGAGTACAAATTATACATTTATAAGATATAAACCTAGCTACATATTTCGGCTATTAGCTGCCGTTGTTCTGGCTGTAGATAGGGGGAGAAAAGTATCGAATTGCACGTCTACAGTCGATATTCTGTCATAGTTGGGATCTCGGTCGTCTTATATTTGTATTTAATTCAACGTCTGCTAAGGTCAAACGTGACAGTATAAAAATTATAGTCACAAGGTCTGTACGTGTGTGTGTGTGTGTGTGTAGAAATGGTGTCTGGAGTGTAGCTGTACATCACGTAGACAAGATAGGCGTTGTACTACAGCGAACAATTAGGCGCTTTCGAGCTACCATAGTTGCAGTTGAAAAGTAATTTTTTTCATATTCTGGGTGTGTATTTATAGCCTTAGATATCCAGCATGCAATGCGCATTCGCTATATTGTCATCTGTGGCCTATCCGGCTGTACCATATTTTTCCACATTACCTCATAAACAGAACGATTTTGGGGGGAAAACATGAACATAAATTGTTAAAAAACTTGATAGGAGCCATCCCGTTGTGTTGTACTACTAACTAAAAAGTCGTTCAGTCAAAAACAAAACAATGTACATATTCAATAATGTAAAGTTTACTGCAAACTTTACATTATTGAATATGTATATTGTTGTGTTTTTGACTGAACGACTTTTTAGTTAATAAAATGTGTGTTGTAATTTTCTCTAAAACTTTCGTCTGAAACATTTCTCATTCGAAGAGGAACTGAGCGGTATATGATCATGAGTGTCGGTCTGCACGTACAGCACCCGTCATTCTTGTCAGATTTTAATGAAACATAAATTTTTTTGGCAAATTTTCGAAAAATACTCATATGTAATTTCGTGAAAATCCTTCCAGTGGGAGCCGAGTTGTTCCATGGGGATGGACGGACGGACCGACAGACTAACCGACAGACGGACGTACGGAAAAAACATGAAGTTAATATTATTTTTTTCACAATTTGTCAAGCGCGCCTACATAGAAATCTTACCTTGTCGAAGTAAAATTGAATGCATTGGTTCAACATAGAATTCAAATTCTTCCATGCAGTATGTATATCAGGTAATCGTTAAATGTAATCGTCTAAAAGTTAATTAAAATATGAATTTTCGGAATACATTGAATCCAATGATGTGTTGGATGTGTCACTTCTCAGTGTAGGTTCAAGTTAAAAAAAATATATATGCTTGATAATGGAATTGTAAATATATTTTATGTATGCAGTTTGTTCGTGCAGTTGTACTTAGACAGCGTGTCCGTATAAGCGTGTAGACATTCACATACGTTTGAAGACTGAACTATGTGGTTTTATTCTACCGTCCTGTGTGCATACACTCGGACGTGAAATAACGCTCTGTCGATAATGCAAATTCATGAGAAGTCTTTCAGATATCATTTCGCAATGAACATTCCAGTTTCCATAGCAACATTTGAATTCTAAACGGCTGAACATCTGTAGAGACGCTGAGGAATGGCCGTGTTGAATGCCGTCGGTCTGGTATGTACGGGTGCCCGGTGGGTATATCATTTAGTGCTGAGTTTATCTGAGAACTTTTGTGAAAAAAAGCAAGTGACTTTCTATGCTGCAGTGACGAGTTACTGGAAGATGCCTTTAGCGTAATGCTGTTTGATTGGTTACGTGCTTCTCCACGCTCCATCGATTCGGCGGTCTGTGAGTGGGGTATGAGACGTTTGGTATATAAGTTGCTCTTCAAGAGTACTTTTGCTATCGGTTTTAATTACAATGAAGCAGTTTCGTATTTTAGAACATTTAATTTTCACTCTTGCCTAGTTGTGGTGCTGCCTCTGCTTCGTGCCCTGAAGTGTGTCTCAACTACACTTATTTCAACCTGTTATTTTGGCTTGGCGTTTGACTTCAATAATTTTCGGTGTTGTTGAAAGTTGTAACAAGCCCGCCAGACTGTTACCTGAAGTTTCAGAACTACAGTTTGATCTAATTTGTCACTTTTGTCACTTGTATCCTGTAAGTACGAAGTTCGAATCTTGCCGTGTCATTGTCTGTCCTGTTTTTTTTTTTTTTTCAGCGATACTTGATGATGCCACGTAGCATGTCTTGAAGTGGACCACAACCTTTTCGTTCCGTGTTCTTTATAGTAAAGACGGAGGCAGATTCAGCCTATGAAACTTCATGGTTTCTAAAGCTCGAGGCAATGGACTTTGTCCATTACTTTAGTCACCGTGTGTGTATGTACCGTCATCAGAAACATTTAAAGCCGAGTCATTAGTTATGTTGTGCTCGATAAGTGCATAAGGCTTGCTGAATATGAGAGATATTAACCGTTAGAATGTGTTACCAAGTGTGCATATGCCTGAGTGTGTAATTGGACCTGCTGTCTGTACCGTATGGTGGTGCAGCCGCTGAAGCTACTAGCAGGCTGTGACAGCGGAACAAAGCTTTCAGCAACTTGCAGCTTACGAATGAATTTGATAAGGCCTGTCTCTTCCTGTTCTCTAAATCTACAGTTACGTGGACGTTTATGTCGGTTTACCTCATTAATATCGTTAGCAGACCGCCACAAACTCTCTGAGAAGGAAGCATTGTGGAAACTTTGTCGATTAACTGTGCGTTTGTCCACAGAAGGAGTCACTTTCGAGTATCGACACTGTTACGTGTCTGGGGAGAAGAGATCATTTAGGAGTTGTTTGTTTTCTTAAAAAAAGTATAGTCGATCGGTTTTTGGAGCAATATACATTTATACTTATATATGTTAACAGATTGCACTTTCTGTTCTCTGAATTCGGTTTCTGCTCTTAAGAATCCCAAAGCTTCAGGAAAAGGTTTATAGGGTCGAAAGTGATGAGAAGTGAAGGACTGGGGTGAAAGCGTGAGTGAATTAATGATTGAAAAAAACAATTACAAGAAACTGTACACAGTACTGTCTTGCTTGGGTGTTTTTCCCTTTTGTATATATATTCTAATTTGTCTCGCATGTATTGTCGCTAGTTTTAAAGTGTCTTCTGTGTAATTGTTGTTGGTTTGGCCGTGTGTATTGTTGTAGTTGTCTTGTGTGGATTTTGTTATCTTATGTGTATTTGTTGTACTGTGTGCATTGCTGTTTTTTTTTTACTTTAGATGCTTGACTGCTGACTGGAAGTCAGTACTCGGAAGGTCCTGCGACCGGCTACCACGACACAGGTTTTTGTTGGTTTCCCTGTGTCTCAAAGCAAATGCTGAGATGGTTCCCAAGATTCCAAGTTGCCACTAAATGCTTCTCATGTAGCCCTCCCGACTTAAATTCAGTAGTGAACGATTTCATGTTTTGTGTACATGTAAAATAACCACTGCCACAGGGTGACAACCCAATTGCAGTTAATAAATATTATTATTATATCAGAAGGGCGACGCATAATGTAATATCCATTTGTTTTTTGTTTGTCCGATCTTAACGCTGTCTTTGCGCTAGTAGGCGTATTGTGTACAAGAGAAGGCAAACAATTAAATTTGAATAAACCATTGTTAACTGGAAACATATAGTTAGTGATTAAATGAGAATATTTCCTTTAGAGCAGGATATTCATCGCATTGTGTCGAGACATTTAAGTATTAAACTGTGCAAAGTATAGACACTGGCTCACAAGACGGATCAGTGGCAGCCTTTGTTTAATGGCCTGTCGTATTTCATAAAATATTGGAAATTTCCTGAGCAGGATGTCTGTACTTCATTCGTTGTGTTACTTAGCATACAGTTTAATGAGTGTAAGAACTGTCTTCTTACTGGTCCCAGTGGTCGCGCGGTCTAAGGCGTGGGTCTGCGGACGCTTTCTTCCTGGAATTGTGGTTCGAATCCCGCCGGGGGCATGGATGTCTCTGTTGTGAGTGTAGTGTGCTGTCAGGTAGAGGTCTCTGCGTCGGGCTGGTCACTCGTCCAGGGCAGTCCTACCGATTATGGTGTTTCTCATTGAGTGTGATAATGAATCCTCAATAATGAGTAGGCCTTGGTCCTCTGGAGGCTGTTGCGCCATGGTAAAAAAAAAAACTATCTTCTGAAACCGAGCTGTAACATTTGTGAGTTGTATTTTGGCGTTGCCCCGTTCGCGCATTGGCCAGCACATGAACTTTTCTGGCCCAGCACTTTCGTGGTATTCCTCAGCTTCGTTGCGATCGTACTTTGAAGGAGATTATGACCGTTTCTTCTCGAATCTTTTTAAATTCACCGAACGTGTTTATCCTCCCATGTAAATGAACGCTAAATAGCCATCGTTGGTCATTGAGCGGCATTATGTAACACACGTTCATTTAATACATACTGCGAATTTTTGAGATAAATGCTGTATTTGCACTTAAGATGAAGCTTGTAACGGGATGTGGCGTAGAATGTGGCGACATTGGCAACCAGAAGTATCGATTTATTTATTTGAAGTTCATTTAATGGCTGTAAAGTCCCGAGGGTTGGGCTTTGACGGGACTTTACAGCAAGGTTTGCGATGTTAAACTAGTGCCCCGATTTTAGTGATTTTGATTTTGACATTTTTAGTCCTGTGTAATGCACAGCTACAGTGTTAAGCCATCATGTGTGTTATATGTGTCATATCAGAAGGTTGTTAGGGTCATATGATATTAATAGTGTTTTATGAATACCGGGTTATTACAAGCTGAGGTATCGATCCTGAATGTTTGTATAAGCATGTTATATATTACATATTTGTTTTCTTGTACAGCGTGACGAAGGCTTCATTGAGCTCTTCGTTAAGTAAAGTGTATTTTGTGTTCGCCAGTTATATTTATTCGTTTTTACATGCAGACACAACGGGGCCAGTAACGTAAAGATGATTACTGCCAATCCTGCTGGTGGTGGTAGTAGTAGTAGTAGTAGTAGTAGTAGTAGTAGCGGTGGTGGTGGTGGTCGTAGTGGTGGTACTAGCGGTGGTGGTGGTCGTAGTGGTGGTAGTAGTAGTAGTAGTAGTAGCGGTGGTGGTGGTCGTAGAGGTGGTAGTAGTAGTAGTAGTAGCGGTGGTGGTGGTCGTAGGGGTGGTACTACTACTACTAGTAGTAGTAGCGGTGGTGGTGGTCGTAGTAGCAGTAGCGATGGTGGTGGTGGTCGTAGTGGTAGGTACTACTAGTAGTAGTAGTAGTAGTAGCGGTGATGGTAGTCGTGTTGGTACTAGTACTAGTTGTAGTAGCAGCAGCGGTGGTGGTGGTGGTGGTGATGGTGGTGGTGGTAGTTCTAGTAGTAGTAGTAGTAGTAGTAGAGGTGGTGGTGGTACTAGTAGTAGTAGCGTTGGTGGTTGTGGTCGTAGTTGTGGTACTAGTAGTAGTAGTAGCGGTGGTGGTGGTCTTAGGGGTTGTACTACTAGTACTAGTAGTAGTAGTAGAGGTGATGGTGGTACTAGTAGTAGTAGCGGTTGTGGTGGTCGTAGGGGTGGTACTACTAGTAGTGGTAGTAGTAGTAGTAGTAGTAGAGTTGGTGGTGGTAGTAGTAGTAGTAGCGGTGGTGGTGGAGGTCGTCGTAGTGGTGGTACTGGGTAGTAGGAAGATCGCCGCTAGGTTTGGTGTGTTTGAATGCTCTCGTGTCGTTGCTAAGTGTTAAGAGTGGGCCACAGTTTCGTACTTTATGTGAAGTGTGGTGAGGTAATCGCGCCGACTGTGTGTATTGTAGCAGAGTGGTCACTGCATCCGAAAATGGGCTATGGACATATAAATTATACTTGCAGGTTTGTGTGGTAAATTTAGAAGGACAAGTTTTTGCGTATCTTTCGAGTCGTTTATGGTCCGCCTGGGACATTCATCTTCTATTCTACACCTATCTCATCCTATCATTTCAACTAACTATTCATTTATCACATTTTTTTGTATGACATTGCTTGGTATCCATTCATCAATTTTGTGCGTATTTGCAGATAGATGCGAATAATTCGGTGCTAACCGGTTGTCTGGTCGAGTGTTAGTTACACTTATTTGGCGCTGTACACATAAGAGGGGGGAGAGTTGTCGTGAGCGTCTTGTCAAAAACTGGAACTCTCTGATTAATTGTTCTGTCATACGACGCAGTAATATTTCAATAAAACTAGAACTCTGAACACATACTATTCAAGTCATTTTATTCTGTGAAAAGTAATTATGCGATCGGGTGGCTGACTCCATTTGGAATTTAAGATTAACCCTGGTGTGAGTCTAGCCCTGGGATTTTATGGTTTCTCAAATGAACCTCTTTCAGAAGGAGTCGCAGACATATTCTGTTCCGTTACTGGCTCTTTCACAACGAGCATTTGCAAAAATGACTTTTCAGTTGTCACAAAATATGCCTCCGTATGGGCTTCTAACAACTCCAGAATAGGCGAAAGGATTTTCATTATATTTGGTATTAAATTCTTTCTAATGTTTGTCGAAGTTTGTTGTGTTGATTGAAATCGGACATATTTCTTCGCGAACATCGAGTTCAGCTCGATAAATGTTTTTTCGGAATGCAGAATGTTTGAAACGTTGGTCCTAAGTTGCAGGAAAAACATTGAAAATACAGAATGTATACGTTGAGGATGATGTAGGACGAGAGAGATTTTGTCTCATGTCGAAGTTGATTACGGTGATTACTGTATAATATTTACAGTTTCGTCATCTTGTCATATTGTCTGATATTATTAGTGGCGGCGGGTTCTGTCGTAGAGGCGCTACTTGACTTGCGAAATTTAAGGTTAAGCAGTTTCATTCTTAAGCAGCTTAACCCTTTAAACGCCGAATTAAATCCCATCTGCAATCTGCTGGCATTATTAGGAGCTCGCCATATTTTCCACGTTAGCGGGTTACGGGTTAAGAAAAGGGCAAGCAAATTGAAATAATAAAACTTCTTGAGCCGACGCCGAACTTTTACTTGCGGGAGTGAAAGCGCATTCAGACGAAGGTGGCGGAAGAATACTGCTGGGCGACCATGCCGTAGCTAATCATGTCCTGCTTGCACAAAATTCGACTTTAACCCTTTAAACACCGAGTTAAATCCCATCTGCCATCTGCTGGCATTATTAGGAGCTCACCATATTCTCCACGTTAGCAGGATACGGGTTAAGCCGGACCTTTCAGGACGTAAGTGTTGTGTACATTGGTTTGGGGGGGGGGGATATCTGTATGTCAAAACGGCTTGATTATATGCGAACCTGAAGTGCTTTATTCTCAGTTTGATGTATTACGTTGATAGTACAGTGTTAGTGTTGCAGTCGTGTACTTTTGAGGTACAAAAAAGTACTGTAAGGTGACTGTTGTGTGAATTTATACTAGTTTTTTTTATTTATGTATTTATTTATTTTTGTTTCAGGTAAGTTTCTGAACTGCGCGCTACATTCGCTGCTCTTTTCCTGAAGCTGCAATGGTAACTGCGCTGCAGGAATTTAATGTAAGTTTTTACATACGAAGGTCTTCTGTGATAAGATTGTGGGCTCAAAAGTTGGCCTCACGTATGTTAATTAATATTACTTCGTGGACAGTGCATTGTAATTTACTCTGACAATAGCGACGAAGTGACCTGAGAATATTTGCGGTAAAGTTGTTCAAATAGAACCGAGCAATCGGTTGCAAATATTCTTTGACGTGCGCAGATATGAAATGTGACCTGCAACGCCTGTCACAATGTTTACTTCTCTGATTTCCATTCTTCCTCCCTCCCCCCCCCCCTCCATCATTTCCACCCTTTCTGTACCATTGCTTCACAGATTCCGTTCATCCATCTAACTGTCGCTTTTCTTCCCTTTTCCCTCAGTGGTGTTATCCACCGGACCATTTGTTTGTGCTACGTGCCCTCGGACATTCTTTGATGGAGATCTTCATTGGGCTCTCTGCTGCCTGCCATTCTTTGATGCCCGTACCATATTGAATGTTTGGTTTCTTTGTCGCAAAGAATGTAATTTTTATCCCCTATAAAACTACGTAGATGAACGTCACTAAGTACAGAGACCTTGAAAACTTAATTAACTATCTATACTCGTTTTCAACGACGTGTGTTTCAAAGCCTGTAAATGTACATCGACATTTCTTTCCCACAATATTACCTCGCTTCTGGGAATCCTGAGGGAAAGAGACCACACGTAAGACATTGGCTTCGATTGGAGGATGATATTAAAATGAATCGTAAAGAAATAGGGTGGGGGCGTGGTCTGGATTGATCTGGCTTAGAAGAATAGTGACAAATGGTGGGGGTTTGTAAACACTGCCATGAACCGTTTGGTTCTGTAAATGTGGGGAATGTATTGACTAGCTGAGGAAGCCTTGGGTTATCAATTATGACTCCTGTCAATTTAGTGATTTAGTTAGTTAGTTAGTTTGTTTGTTTGTTTGTCTAAATTGTAACTTGCACAGTGAAAGGGAACCACTCGATATGGGACTTCGTGTTTGTGGTTCTATCAGTTCCTGTGAGCGCTGCGTAAAGGGCGCTGTACACTTACATTTAAAGTGAGCGATTTTACTGTGTGACGTCATACCTGACAGAAAAACTGCGCAGTTTTGACAGGCAATAGCAGGCCTCAGAACTGTCCTTTCCAGTCGTCTTTCACATAGAGAACTGCGCAGTTGACTCAGGGAATCCCACAGTTTCCTGAGTTTACCTACCGACACCACGATGGCATCATCTCAAAGCCTCAGTCTTCCAAAATCAATAAAAGAGAGGCGGCCCTTGTGTTCTTTGAAGCGTACATATCGTTACCTGAACGCACAAGAAGACACACAGAACTGACCAAAAGAATTGACAAACCTGATGGAAAACCTGTGTTCTGCCAGAGAACATTCAGTTCAGTTTTTCGTGCAGTCCTTTTAGACAGTTAAACTGCACAGTTTAACTTAGAATGTATGGGGGCCTTAGTACGAAGAATTGAGTACGTCTGTGAAGACCTCCAATGTCGCAGCGCATGATATACCGGCTATCTGTTTCCATCCATTTTGTCTTATGCGACACATCTACCACATGAGAAATCCGCATCAGTGCAGAACAGGAACGTAACTAATCTTCTGATATGTAACTCTATACACATCTGTATTTACCAGCACCTCGATATTCTGTTATTTCTTTACGCGAAGCAGTTTATTTTTTATTTTTTTATTTTTTGAAAATGTTTATTGCTTTGAAGTTTGTAGTACAGAGATACACCTGGATACAAGAATAACAAAATGTTCCCAATTCACCATTTTACATGAGTTATGTCTCGTCTTGCGGGTGATATGCTATGGGAGGTGGACGTTAGAGGAGAATGTGTTTAGGGCGTTTGTGGATGTATTTTTTATACTGATAGCGTAGATCGGATAAGGAATAGTTACCTATGGAGCTGATGAGGGGGTTTGGATG